>OCHV01000745.1_pt1 | contig 24732 bp, 20 predicted proteins | sample 1538461 | NCBI WGS metagenome assembly OCHV01 (sample SAMN04571692, study PRJEB22368) | human gut metagenome | biome: human gut; material: stool | host: Homo sapiens | place: Luxembourg | collected 2012-08-03 | reverse complement strand
CCTCCGATCAGGCCAACGGTCAGCCCCAGCCAGCGGTAGAGCTTGCCCATCCACTCGCTGTCGCGCTTGGCCAGATAGTCGTTGACGGTAACAATGTGCACCCCTTCACCGGTCAGGGCGTTCAGGTAGGCGGGCAGGGTAGCCACAAGGGTCTTGCCCTCACCGGTCTGCATCTCGGCAATATCGCCGCGGTGCAGGGCAATGCCGCCGGTCACCTGCACAGGGAAGTGCTTCATGCCCAGCACGCGCCATGCAGCCTCGCGGCAGACGGCAAAGGCATCCGGCAGAAGGTCGTCCAGCGTTTTGCCCTCGGCCAGCTGCTGCTTGAACACGGCAGTCTGCGCCTGCAAGTCAGCATCGGACATGGCCTGATACTTGGGCTCCAGCGCCAGCACCTGTTTGGTGATGGGGTTCACCTTTTTCAGCTCCCGGTCAGAGAAGCTGCCAAAAAGTTTTTCAACAAGGGACATAGGTCACACCTCATAAATCTTAAAAATCGGGCTGTGATGCGCCCGGAATCGCGCATAACAATACAAGTATATGATACACCAAAGCGGCAGACACGTCAAATCTGCAAGGCTATTTTAGCCTGTTTTTACATGAACTTTCTGTAAAAAGATGCTGCAAGCCGTTCACAGATCCCCCGATCTCCCGGCAGCACACTTTATTTTCGCCCTATCGCTTTTGGGGAAATCGTGGTAGAATAGGACTATCATTGATAGGGAGGGCTGTACTTATGCTCAAACGGCTGCGCACTGCGCACCCCATTCTTTATTGTATCCTGTCTGAGGTGCTGTTCCTTGGCAGCATGGTCTTGTTCAGCCTGCTGGCTACCATCGGGCTGGCAGCGGCAGGCGCGGATTTTGACGCCATGGACGGCTATCTGCTGGGTTCTGTGCAGGAGGCTGTGGGGCTGGCGGTGGCGCTTTTGCTGCTGGCCCGCACCGGCAGACTTGATCTGTTGCACCGGCGCGGCTGCGGCTTTCTGAACGGAATGCTGGTGGGCATGTACCCGCTGTTCTTCATCGGGTATACGACCGTTGGGACGCTGGCCTTTGACCGCCCGGACACGCCGCTGCTGCCGCTGCCCCGCATCCTGACCTTTATGCTGAACATGATCCTTGTGGGCGTGGCTGAGGAGCTGGTGTTCCGTGGCATCATTGCCCAGACCCTGCTGGAGCGCTACGGCACCGCCCGTGCCGGGGTGTGGAAGGCCTGCCTTGTGTCCGGCGTGCTGTTCGGCGCGGCGCACCTGAGCAATCTGCTCGGCTCGGAAGCCTTTGGCGTGCTGATGCAGTGTGTGTTTGCAGCCTCGCTGGGCGTGATGCTGGCCGCCATCTACTTCCGCACCGGCAATTTGTGGGTAACGGTGTTCCTGCACAGCGCCATGGACATTGCCGCCATGCTTATCGGCGGGCTGTACGGCACCACCAGCGTGGCCGAGAGCGTAAGCGGCTACGATGCCTCACGGCTGCTGTCGGTGGCGGTGTACCTGATCCCCACCGTGTTTCTGCTGCGCAAGAAGAAGCTGCCGGAGGTGCAGCTGTACTGGGGCGGCATTGTAAAAAATTAAGGCTTACGGACAAAAATCTTCTTGCAATCTGCCGGGCAATCTGGTATACTGTATCTGTTACCGTGGTACGGGGCTGGGAGTATGCCCGCTTTTGGGAGAACCGTTTCCCGCCGCTGTGCCATAGGCAGATAAATTACTTGAAAGAGGTACTGTATTATGAATAAGCAGGAAGTTATGGCCAAAGTCGCTCTGACCGAGAAGGACACTGGCTCCCCCGAGGTTCAGGTCGCTCTGCTGACCGCTCACATCAACGAGCTGAACGAGCACCTGAAGAAGAACCCGAACGATCACCACAGCCGCCGTGGTCTGATGAAGATGGTTGGCCGCCGCCGCAATCTGCTGGCCTACCTCCAGAAGAAGGACATCGAGCGTTACCGTGCTCTGATCGCAACTCTGGGTCTGCGTAAGTAATTTTAACGGAGGGCAGGTACCGCAAAGGTACCTGCCCTTTGCTTTATGTATAGCTCCATGTATCCCATGCGCACAAAATAGCGGTGGCAGCGTATTGCAGCAGTAAATCGAACGCCTGTGCCTGCGGGCAGGGACGCTGGATTTATTGCTATAATGCGCACGCCACGGCTTTTTGGATAGAACAATCCGAAAAACAAGGAGGCAGAAACAATGGCAATCGAATTTGGTTCCCGCAAAGAGACCTTTGACAACTTCAAGGTCTACGAAACCATGCTGGCCGGCCGCCCGTTCAAGGTTGAAATGGGCAAGATGTGTGGCCTGTCCAATGCCAGCGCACTGATCCGCTACGGCGAGACCTGCGTGATGTGCAACGTGGTCATGAGCCCCAAGCCCCGCGAGGGCGTGGATTTCTTCCCGCTGAACGTGGAGTACGAGGAAAAGCTCTACGCCGCAGGCCGCATTCCCGGCAGCTTTATGCGCCGTGAGGGCCGCCCCGGCGAGCGCGCCATCCTCACCAGCCGCGTGGTGGACCGCCCCATGCGCCCGCTGTTCCCCAAGGAGATGCGCAATGACGTGTGCATCACCATGACCGTCATGAGCCTTGACCCGGACTGCAGCCCCGAGATCGCCGGTATGATCGGCGCTTCTCTGGTGACCGCCGTGTCCGACATCCCCTGGAACGGCCCCATCGGCGGCGTGCAGGTGGGTCTGGTGGACGGCGAGATCGTGCTGAACCCCACCCAGGAGCAGCGCAAGGTGAGCGACCTTGCTCTGACCGTTGCCGCCACTATGGATAAGATCGTGATGATCGAGGCCGGCGCCAACGAGGTGGACGAAGACACCATGCTGACCGCCATCAAGACCGCACACGTTGAGATCAAGAAGATCATCGAGTTCATCAACAAGATCGTGGCCGAGCGCGGCAAGCCGAAGATCGACTTCCAGGTGGTGGGTCTGGATATGGACGTGTTCCACGCCATCCAGAACAAGTACCTGGACGATTTCAAGGCCGCTATGGACACCGACGACAAGAACGTGCGTGACGCAGCCCTGCTGCCCATCATGGACAAGATCGCCGAGGAATACCCCGACCTGTCCGCCGCCGATCTGGATCTGGTAAGCTACAAGATGCAGAAGTTCGTGGTGCGCCGCTGGCTGCTGGATGAGGGCAAGCGCGTGGACGGCCGCGGCATCAACGAGATCCGCCCGCTGGCCGCAGAGGTGGGCATTCTGCCCCGCGTGCACGGCTCCGGCATGTTCACCCGCGGCCAGACGCAGGTGCTTACCACCTGCACGCTGGGCGGCACCAAGGACAACCAGTTGATGGATGACCTGACCGACGAGCAGACCAAGCGCTATATCCACCACTATAACTTCCCGCCGTACTCTGTGGGCGAGGCACGCGCACCGCGCAGCCCCGGCCGCCGCGAGATCGGCCACGGCGCACTGGCCGAGCGTGCTCTGGTGCCGGTGCTGCCCTCTTTGGAGGAGTTCCCCTACACCATCCGCTGCGTGTCCGAGGTGCTCAGCTCTAACGGCTCCACCTCTCAGGCTTCCATCTGCGGCTCTACGCTGGCACTGATGGACGCAGGCGTGCCCATCAAGGCTCCGGTTGCCGGTATCTCCTGCGGTCTGATCACCGAGGGCGAGCGCTGGATGACCATGCTGGACATTCAGGGCGTGGAGGACTTCCACGGCGATATGGACTTCAAGGTGGGCGGCACCCGCAAGGGCATCACCGCCATCCAGATGGACATCAAGATCGACGGCCTGACCTACGACATCATTGCCGAGGCCTTCGAGAAGTGCCGCAAGGGCCGCCTGTATATTCTGGACGAGATCATCAAGCCCGTGATCGCCGAGCCCCGTCAGGAGCTGAGCCGCTGGGCACCCAAGATGTTCAGCATGATGATCCCCACCGACAAGATCAAGGACGTGATCGGTAAGGGCGGCAAGGTCATTCAGGATATCTGCGCCACCTGCAACTGCAAGATCGACGTGCAGGAGGACGGCCATGTGTTCGTCTCCGCCGTGGATCAGGAGGACGCAAAGCGCGCCATCTTTACCATCAAGACCATTGTGGAGGACCCCGAGATCGGTGCCATCTACAAGGGCAAGGTGACCCGCCTGATGAACTTTGGTGCCTTTGTGGAGATCGCTCCGGGCAAGGAAGGCCTTGTGCATATCTCCAAGCTGGATACCAAGCGCGTGGAGCGGGTAGAGGACGTGGTTGCCGTGGGCGATGCCATCGTGGTCAAGGTGACCGACATCGACCAGCAGGGCCGCATCAACCTGAGCCGCCGCGACGCCATTCTGGCACTGGAGGCCAAAAAGGCCGCCCAGCAGCAGTAAAAACCTAATACAGATTGCATAAAATAAGAGTCGCTGTACAATTTGTACAGCGGCTCTTTTGCGTGGAAACTCTTTTTCCACAAAAAATGCTCCCCCTTGCGGGGGAGCAAATTCGGTACACAACGCCACGCTGTGCCGAAAAGAAAGGAGTGCAAAGTCAGTTTTCCTTTTTGCCCTGACGGTTCAGCACCCAGCCTGCGGCAAACAGCAGCACGCCGCTGCAGGCCAGCACCGGCACGGGCCAGTTCAACTGGCCGGTCTGGGGCAGAACAGGCTTATCGGGGTTGGAAGGGGAGACCGGGTTATCCGGATTCTCGGGGCTTACGGGGTTGTCCGGGTTGCCGGGACTTACCGGGTTATCAGGGCTGTCCGGGCTTACCGGGGTGTCGGGATTATCCGGCTGCTCCGGAGTATCGGGGGTGTCCGGTGTGACGGGCGGCGTATCAGGCACATCCGGGGTGTCGGGGGTGTCCGGCGTTTCCGGGATGGTAGCGCCTACCTTGGGGGTGGCGTCCACATCGTAGATCCAGTTGTCGCCATCGGGCAGCGGAATGGACACAAGGAAGGGCTTGATGGCCTCGTAGCCGTGGGAGGCCTCGGTCTGCACGACCAAGTACAGACCCTGCGGCAGCTTGGTAATGTTGGCATAGCCCTCTTCGTTCACGTCCTGCTGGGCGGCAATGGCGGGCACAGCGGGCAGATACTTTACCAGCTGGTCAGCCAGCGTGCTGTCGGAAAGATCGCCCAGCACGACACCGCAGCCCGTAAAATCGCCGGTATAGTCAAAGTACAGGTTGCCGTTGGTGCGTTTGACGGTGGCCACCTGATACAGGGTAAGCTCGCCGCCGCGCAGGGGCACATCGTTGTGGGTGTCGTACAGACGGACATGGAGCGAGCCCAGACGCCCCAGCACAATGTTGGCACTGGTGGCAAACGCCGGCAGGGCGCAGCATACCACAAGGCACATAGCCAGCAGCACAGCCGCCAGACGATGACGCAGATCAATGCTTTTCATGTTCTTCACCTCTCGTTTTCTTGGGTTTGCGTGTGGAAATCAGCATACCGATCAGCAAGATCAGCAGCATGGGCAGCGCCATAATGGGCGCAACAATAATGGGTTCAATTTTAAGCGCTTCGGCGGTAACGCGGAGGTGCTTGTACTGATCCGGGGTCTCTACGCGGCGGCCGCGCACCAGCAGGCGGTGGGTGTTGATGCCGTAGGGGGTGCAGGTCATCAGGGTGACGTAGTCCTTACCTTCGGCGATCTTCAGCTCATCGGTCTCGGTGGGCAGCACGATGGAGATTTTGTCCACCTCATAGGTGAGCACCCGGTCCAGCACGGTGATGGTAAAGGTATCGCCCACTTCCAGCTGGTCGAGGTTGGTAAACAGCTTTGCGCTGGGCAGGCCGCGGTGCGCCGAGATGACCGCGTGGGTGGACGCGCCGCCCACCGGCAGGCTGGTGCCCTCCAAGTGGCCTGCGGCGATCTGCAATACGCTGTCGCCGGTGCCGTGGTAGATGGGCAGCTCCACGCCGATTTTGGGAATGGTGATGTAACCCATAATGCCGGTGCCGGTAATATCCAGCATTTCGTTGTAGCCGGAAAGCTGATCCGGGCGGTAAAGGGCGTTTTCGCTGGCGGCCACCTGTGCGTTAAAGGCATCGGCGGCGTCAAAGTAGGCGCTGTAATCCGCATCGGTCAGATTGTCCACATCCTCGGCATAGGTGGCCACAGCACGGGACTGATGCAGTTGGTTGACGTAATCGCTGAAGGTGGGGTATAACATCACGGATAGACCCACGAAAAAGACGAGGATCAGGATGATGGTGCTTTTGTTCTTTTTCATGGGCTACTCCCTAATGTTATAAGGATAGGAGCGGGGGCCTTGCAGCCCCTTTGCTCCGGGTTCTTGGGGGAAATGGAGCTTACTTGTTCTCCATGCGCTTCTTGGTGACCAGCAGAACGATGGCCGCAACCATCAGGCCGCCGCCGACCACATAGAACAGGGTAGTGCCGATGCCGCCGGTGGAGGGCAGGGTAATGCCGCCGGCTTTTTTGTTGATGATTTTATTATTCAGGTTGGATTCACCGGACAGATTAACATTGTGTTCGTCGTGCGTTGCAGAAATGACGATTTTAGTTTTGTCACAGGCACTGTAACCGGTGGGAGGGGTGGTCTCCTTCAGGTAGTAAGTACCGGCGTCCAGACCCTTAACGTTAAACTGGCCCTTGTCGTTAGAGAACATTTCTTCGCCATCTTCAGTTCCAAAGTAGCGAGAGTAAGTGCCGTCAGCATTCTTTTTGAGCTTGATCTCATCTTCATCATTGCAAGCTTCACCGCTGTACAGACGGAAGCCAGCGCCCTCCAGCTTGTTGTTCTCGTTATCATCATCGTGATACTTGGTGTTGTTCAGCTGGTAGGTGTACACACGGACTTCGCTTTCGGGAGTGAAGCCCCAGTATGCGCTGTTTCTGGGGTTATTAGAGTACTGGAGCTGTACTTTGTTTTTGTTATCGGTAGAGCCACTTGTAGTATTGACAGCGGCTTTGTCGTTCAGGTGTGCAGTATAGGTGACCGTAATAGTAGCGCCGTCATTCAAATTGAACCTTGGATCTTCAACACAGGTTTTGACATCAGGAATGCCTACCACAAAATAGTTATGACTTTCAAGATCGGTAGTATCAATGGTATACTTCGAAGAATCGCCGGTGATATCATAGGGAATGCCCTTGGATTCAATGACTACACTATCGAGTCTGTCATAAGTAATGCCCTTGGACAAGGTATCATTGAACAAAACAGCGTACTCGTCATAGTAATCGTAAGCACGGCCATTGTCTCTGCTTGCGGGCAAGGTAGCAATCAGCTTGAACTGGAACTCTTCGTTGATCGCATGGTCAGCGCTGGAACCAAAACCTGCTTCGTTGATGCCATCCTGATCGTCATAAACTTCCTTCTCAACATAGGGCTTTACAACCTTATGATTAACTAAAACGACATAGGGTGCTTGGGGAACATTCAGCAGGAAGAAGGAATTGTAGGCATGATAGAAATCGCGAAGGTTAAAGTAGGTAGTATCAACGATCAGATAATAACCTGACTCTGGAATGTTGATGCCACCGGTGTGATCTGTAATGACGGGTTTCGGGTTTGCATTGGCATCCGGGTAGAGATAGTGGCATACAACGCGCGCAAAAGCGATGCTGTAATCATCGGAATTATGCCATTTGCTGATAACCGCAAGAACGTCCTGAGCAGTGAAATTAGTTTTAAACTCACCGCCGATGGTAGGATCTGCCGTCAACTGCGCCAGAAACTCGTCAGGCTTAGTGATGCTGCTGCCCCACCCAACGTTGGAAAGCGTCTCATTGTCCTTACTAATAACACCCTTGAAGATCTGGAAAGCGCTGTAACCGTGGAGTTGGTTGAGGTCCTCCTCAGTCTCCCAAGTGTTGTATGCAAACGCCGGGATCGCCATGGCGCAGACCATAGCAACTGCCAGCAGTGCAGCCATGAGTTTTTTCATTGCTTTTTTCATGAAAAAAGCCCCTTTCTTTTTTGCCCCTTGCCGCCCCCCTGCGTTTTGCACAGGGGGGAAAGGGGTGTAGTTTTGTTTGGTCTATCGCGTAAACTTTGCGCTGGGCGGGCCGCGGTGCGCCGAGATGACCGCGTGGGTGGACGCGCCGCCCACCGGCAGGCTGGTGCCCTCCAAGTGGCCTGCGGCGATCTGCAATACGCTGTCGCCGGTGCCGTGGTAGATGGGCAGCTCCACGCCGATTTTGGGAATGGTGATGTAACCCATAATGCCGGTGCCGGTAATATCCAGCATTTCGTTGTAGCCGGAAAGCTGATCCGGGCGGTAAAGGGCGTTTTCGCTGGCGGCCACCTGTGCGTTAAAGGCATCGGCGGCGTCAAAGTAGGCGCTGTAATCCGCATCGGTCATGTTGTCCACGTCCTGCGCGTAGCTTGCCACCGCGCGGGACTGGCTGCGCTGGTTGACGTAATCGCTGATAGTGGGGTATAACATCACGGATAGACCCACGAAAAAGACGTGGATCAATATAATGGTGCTTTTGTTCTTTTTCGTGGGCTACTCCCTAACGTTATAGTTTCAGGATCAGAGTAGGGGGCCTTGCGGCCCCGCTCTGTGCCGGGGAAAAGGAGAGCTTAGCGGTTCTCCATGCGCTTTTTGGTAATGAGCAGGATGGCTGCTGCAACCATCAGGCCGCCGCCGATGACATAGAACAGGGTGGTGCCGATGCCGCCGGTGCTGGGCAGGGTAGTGCCGGTCTTGTTCTCGACCTTCACAGTAGTACCATCAGCTGCTTCCACAAAAGTAGCACCCTCTGCTGTGCTGGTTTTGTACTCGATCTTTGCAGACGGCGTTCCCGAAGTCGTCCAGCTCTCAGCAGTGATCATAATTTCAATGGGGTTCTCCAGCGGGTTGTAACCCTGCGGGGCTTCTTTTTCCTTCAGGTAGTAAGTACCGTTTGCCAGACCGCTCATGGTGAGGTTGCCGCTTGCAGGAGAGGTGAGAACGGTAGCGTTGTTTTCGCCACTGCTCCAATTCTTGATTTTACCGTTGGCGTCCATCACAGCATATTCGTTTTCGCTCTCAGAGTTGGTGCTTGCTTTACGGTACAGAATGAACTTTGCACCTTCCAGACCTTTTTCTTTATTGCCATCCATGAAGTACTTGAAGATGTTGAAGCTCCAAGTGTAGGTCTTGGTAGGCTCGGCAGTAACTCTACCGCTGTCACCATAGGTCAAAACGGTCTCGTTCTTGTTGCCGTCAGTGCCGACCTTGGCTTTCTCATTCAAGGCAGCAGAGTATGTGACGGTGAAAACATCGTTGGTGTTCACGTGATTGAACTTGATATCAAAGGTATCACCGTCTGCGGGAGAAGTGATGAGCTCGTAATCAGTGCCTTTTACCAGAATGTCCTCGCCGCGCTTAACGGTAACGCTGCTAGAATCGAAGGTCAGACCTTCGTCCATCTTATCGTGCATGACGTAGTTCTCAGGCTTGCCATCAATAGCATCGATCGTAACATAGAACTTTACAGTATCGCCGACCGTTGCATCATTAGCAGAAGCAGGAGAACCGGCGGCGTGCTCTACCTGCTTGGTGATGGTGGGCTTGCCATTCTTTTCGTTAATGGTTACGTTCGGGTTGGTGGTACCCAGAGAGCACAGGGAGTTTGCAGACAGAGCAGGAGTAGAAACAACCAGATAATAGCCCAGTGGCAGGTTGCTTACAGTGGGGTTAGCAGCAGTTGCAGTGCCGTCAGCAGTCAGATTGTGGTCCTCTGCATACTTACCAGCGGCATTTGCAAGGTCTTGAATCTTTGCTGCATCAGTAACGGTAGAGGTAACAATGTCATTTTTGACAGTGAATACATCAGTATGGCCATTAACAAAGCCTGCCCAAACATCATTGATGGTGTACTTATAGGCGGTAAAGCCCTCGTTGGCTTCCAGATCCAGGATACGATAAATGTTATAGGTCTGGCCCGCGATGGCACCATTGATGGTAATGCTGCCCGTGCGGGGAGCACCAGCACCCTCAGCTGCAAACGCCGGAATGGCCATGGCGCAAACCATAGCAACTGCCAGCAGTACAGCCATGAGTTTCTTCATTGCTTTTTTCATGGAAAAGCCCCTTTCTTTTCTGCCCCCTGCCGCCCCCTGTGTTTTTGTACAGGGGGGGGTAGGGGTGTAGTTTTGTTCGGACTATCGCGTAAACTTTGCGCTGGGCGGGCGGGGGCTCAGCCCCGGCACGCCAGCAGAGAAGTGCAGTTTAGTCATCTGCTCTCCCTTCGCGTCTGCGCTTGCGGTGGATAAAACTATATGCCAGCGCAGACAGCATCATTGTGCCGCCCACGGCTGTGTACGGGAGTGTACCGGTGCCGCCGGTAGAGGGGAGCTCGTAGTCAGAGAAACCGGTGTCGGTGTTGATGATGGTAATAGTACCATGCTGCACACCATCGTTGCCAATGTAGCTTACCGTGTAATTTTTGTTGGTGGCAACTTCCTTTACGTAGAAGTACCTGTCTTTATAGGCTTCAGGGATCGCGTAGTTGTAAGTCCAGCTGTCCGTCTTACTCAGCGTGATGGTGTCAACCATTTTGGCGTTGGGGGTATCGCCCTTGGTCGGGGTGCACCAGAGTTCCAGCTGGATGTTATCCGGCAGGCTGCTAGCGTCTTTGGGAATGGCTTTGCCGTCTTTGTCGATCCACTGCTTTACAAAGGTAAGTCGGTTGCTTTCGTTGGTCATTTCCAGATCAATGGAAGCGCTGCCCTTGTAGACATTGACGTTACCTTGGGCTACGCCGGTGTTAGTTTCACCGTAACGGCCGACAGCCTTCGTGTAGGCATCGACATCCGAGGTGGAATCAGATGTCCAGATGAAGTAATGCGCCCAATCTGTATCCGTGCGGTAGCCATCCGGTGCCTGTTTTTCGGTCAGCTTGTAAAGATAATTGTGGGGGCGGTACACAGCACCGGCTGCGTTCTTACCGGACTTTAAACCGGCAGCTTCGGAGAAGGTCAGGTCGATCTTACCGCTCTCGTCAGTTGTTACAGTCTGGACTTCCTTGTACGTACCGCTGTCGATGTCAAACCATTCCAGCTTGAACGTTGCACCGGGCAGCAACTTTCGGGCATCGCGACTATCAACCTTATACAGATGCAGTCCGGCAGAATCGGCAGTGCCTCCGGCGCTTGTAGCCTGCGTCTTTGTGGAAATCTCCTCGAGCGTTTTACCACAAAGCTCGGCGGTGTTTTTCATGCGGTACTCGGTTTTAGAAGTGTTCCTGTAAGCATACTCCAGAACATAGGCATAACCGTTCGGGACGCTGACGGTAAGGATATAATGGTTGCGCTGATTTTTTTGGGTCTCCTTATAGTCCACAGTATATACACCATCGGCGATCTCTGCGCCCTTCTTATCGGGAGCGGTTGGGTCATAGCTGTACAACTTGACCGTAGAGCGTACCAGCGCGGCGGTATTTGATTCGTTGCCATCGGGGTGCATATCGTCTACCAGCTCGATCATCTTGTCGGTGCCAAGCATCAGCTTGTCGGGGTTGATGACAACAGAGTACCGTACATAGCCGAAATCATCATCATACCATCCGCGCTTGCTTATGATCTGGGATTCATGCTTGACCTCAGTTTCGGTGGTAGAGCTATACTCTCCCCATTTTGCAGAGTTGCTGAAATATACGGTCTGCACCTGCTGGGTAGGATCCCAGATGCTATCATCCACTTTTGCAGCAAAACGGATCAGGATGCGGTCAACAAGCTGCGGGTCGGGGTATTTCAGATACTTGAAATTACCAGTAAGACCAAATGTTAACTTCTGGCCGTTCTGCTGGACGCTGAAGAAGTCAGCGGTTGAAAGGTTTCCTTGAATCTGGGGCTGTTCATCGCCATTTTTATACCATTGTGCATCGGACATGTATTGCCGCCATGTATTGCCAGTGGTGTACATATCTTCAGCACCACGGCGCACTACTACATAGGCAGAGTCTTTAACATAGGTCAGGCCGTCCTGCAGGGTATCGGTGACGGTGGTGGCTGTCCATTTTGTCAGGTCGCCGGGAGTAAGCTCCAACTGGTAGTAGATATAGGTGCCCTCGTGCTTGACGCCATTAAAATCTGTATAGCCGTTGCCTTTTTCTACAGTGACATCGTTGGCGCTATAAGAGCCTTCACTATTCGTACCGCCGGCCGTATTAGAGGACGTTTTAACAAGCCCCATGCTGTTATCGGCGGGCACGGTAAAATAGTACGTGGCGGTCGTGCCTTCGCCCTTATTCTTAAATTCAATCTTGTCACCGGGCTTCAGCGCAGTTTTATCATACGATGCCTTGGTAGAGTACTCGGAGATCACGACCTCATCCAGATCGAACGTACCGGTCTTTTCAAACGTCAGCTTGAAAGAGCGAACTGTGTCGTTATCGTTCGGGGAAGTGTACTCATCCTTACAATCTTTTCCCGCGTAATAATGGATAGTAAGTTTAAGACCGGCAGCCAACAGATCATTGTAGCCGTAGGAATTTTCTCCCACAAACACCAGCAAGTTAGCCTTGATGTCTGCTTCCAACTCGCTCTTGACGGCATAATGGTCGCCGTTTTCGGGCTTTTTGATGGTATCCTGAATCTCGACCTTGTTTGCGCCTTCATTATCGGGCAGCTGAACTTCCAACTTCCAAGGCAGCGTAAAGAGCCCGGTTGTGGTATCCAGATCGGAAGTGGTCAGGGTGGATTCATTATTACCAGATTTAGTTGTTTTGCTGACGACCTCGCTGCCTTTGTTGTAGCCGGCAGAGCCCGTGCCTTCCCACTTCTTGCCCCCATTGAGTTTGATCTTTGCAGTGTTGCTTACAGTGGGGTTCGTTGCAAAGTCAGCCGGGGCAGTTGTGGTATAGGTTACTGTATACTTGGAATTTGCATTCGGGTCGTTGAAGGGAGAATCAGTCGGGAAGGTGTAGGTGAATTTGTTTTTACCAATTTCAAAATTAGTTTTGTTAACAAGCTTTTTGCCGTCCTTGTCCTTGATGATGAATTTGCCGGTCATTTTCATTCCGTTTTGCAGGGTATCATTCAATTCAAGCCCGGCCAGCTTGTTGCCGTTGGGGTAAATCTCGATCGTCCAAGTGATTTCTCTTGTTTTTGGGTCATAGCTGCCATATTTTTGCAGCTCGTTTTGGAAACTGATTTCTTTACCGTTGCTCTCGCCATTGGCAAAAGCGGTATTTTTAATATTACCCCAGTCCTGCTTGGTTTTCTTGAACACAAGATCATATTCCAGCGTATAATACTGACCGGCGTTCAGTGCGGGCAGTTCGCCGTTGTTTTTTGTTGTGATCTTGATTGCAGGACGACCGTATTCTTCAAACGGAGTCACTTTGCAATCGTTGTACGGATCAGTGCTACCGTTCTTGTACAGCTTGACATCCTGATACTTGACATCCGAAATATTATTGATCTCGGTGATCTTATCTACCAGATCGATCGTCTCGCCGCTGCCGTTTTTCGTGCTTACGGTAACTTTGTAGTGCACCTTATAGGTACCGTCAGCTTGCAGCGTATACTCAGAGCCGCTGGCGTTCTTTACGATCTCTTTTTTAACTTTAACGTCCGTCTGCTTTTTGATCTCAACAGTATGGTTGGTTCCGGGGAATCTGATCTTATTTTCAGTTGAGGTCGATGTTTCGCTTACGCGGCAATCAACGTAAAATGTGCCGCTGGTCTGTCCGCTCAGCGGTTTGTTAAAGGTGAGGGTAGCAAGACCGTTTGTGTCTACGGTAATAGTACCAATGGTTTCGTTTTGACCGTTAGTCAGATATCCGCTTGCAGTGTTTTTAAGCGGAATAAGATGGCTGGGGAGCTTGTAGGTCAGGGTGCTTACACCCTGGGCGCTCCCATCGGGAATGTCAAAGCCATAATGCAAGGATACATTGTCATTGACGGTAACAGAAACGCCCTCGGGCAGTGTAGGGGCAGCGGTGGTGGGAGTGCCCTTGACCGTGTAGGTTTGGCCGTTGAGCATGATCGTACTGCCGGAGATCCAGTTTTCGTCCAACTTGGTCGCAGTGCTTACGGTCATGGGCTCACCCGCCAGCGTAAGCATATCGGGTGCTCGCAGTGCGCCGTCAACGGCAGAGGAGAGCATCTCGTCTGCGTACTGGGCGGCGGCAACATCCACCACGGCCAGAACCTCGGCGCTGGAAAGGGTAACTTCAGCCACCTTGCCGTCCACATCGCCGGAAATAACGGTCAGCGTGTCGTCGTCCGCCTCGCTCACGATGCCCACGGTCTCCACGGGCTGAGCGTCAGTCACGGTAGTGGTCTGCGGCTCGGCAGCGGGGGAATCCACGCTGGGGATAAGGGTGTCCGCGCCGGATGCAGAGGTGCCGGTGCTGTCCACCGGCTTTGCGGCGGGCTGCTCCGGGTTGGCGGTATCGTGGAGATCGGGGGTGATCACGCTGTCGGCAGCGGGGGCGTCCTCGGCGGCGGGGGCGGTATCCAGCGCAGCAGCGCCGGAAGTTTCAAGCTCTGCGCCGTTCTCACCCTCAGCGTCCATGCTGAACTGGTCGTCCAGATCGTCCGCTGCACCGTCGGCGCTGCTGTCCACAGCCACGGTGCGGGTGACGTACTTATTATAAATAACGATGTCGCCCACATCGGCGGCGCTGCCGTCCTCGCCGTCCAGCAGCCAGTCCATGTCGCTCATGGAGCTGCGCAGGGCAAGCACACTGGCCTCCTGCGGGATAGCGCTCTGGGGGATACCGGCGTACTTCAGGCAGTAAGAGAGGAACATCACGTCCCACTCGCCGTAGGGGTTGCCGTAGGACTGACCGTAGCGGGAGTAGTAGCGCAGGGTCACGCCGTCCGCGGGGTCGATTTCAAAGTTTTTCTCGCTCTGCTCGTAGCCCAGCTGGGTCTTTGCCACGCTGACCAGATCCTCGGCCCAGTTGCCGGTCATCACGGCCTCGGCGTTGGCGGCCTGCCACTCCTCGGGGGTCTCAAGGTCGGCAGAAGTGTCGCTCAGGCAGGCAACGGTATGGTGGTGCTCCGGCAGGGGGCAGGTGAGCACTTCCTCGTAGCAGGCGTCGGTGTGGTGGTGGTAGATGGGCTCCACGGTGTCCACCGTCGGCTCCAGTGCCACAGGCTCGGCCACAGCCATAGCCGCCAACTCGGCGCTCTGGGTGGGCTCCACCACCTGCTCCACAAGCTCGCCCTCTTCCAGTCCACAGGTCAGCTCGTACTCGGTGGTATAGCAGTTTTCATCGTGGGTATGCTCAAATTTCTCGCAGATCAGGCTGCCGTCCTCGGGGTCGAAGCAGTCGTCACCGTGGACGTGCTCTTCTTCCATGCAGGTCAGGGTCTGCACCTCGGTGTAGCAGTCGTCGGTGTGCTCGTGGGGCACAAACTCGATCTGCGGCTCCAGTGCCAGCGGCGCGGGCTCAGCCTCAACGGTGGGCTGGCTGGTGGCAGCAGCGGCGGCCAGCTCGTCCGCATTTTCAAGCTCGCCTTCCTCGTAACCGCAGGTGAGCACCTTGGTGTAGCAATCTGCGGTGTGGGTGTGCTCCTCCTCGCCGCACTGGTACTGCGCGGTCATCGAGATGCCCACGCCATGCAGCTGCCAGTTGACGAACAGGGTGGTGATCATGGCAAGTGCCAGCACAAATGCGGTGTAGCGCCGCAGGGTGTGCCGGTTCTCGCGGAACCGCTCCATGTACGTTTTAAGAATGTCGTTCATAACGAAATACCTCCTCCCGGGGTCAATGGATCAACGAGAAGCTGGACAAGGGCCATATCCTCAGGAAAACCCTGCCCACGATCTGGCTTTTTTCAACGCAGCCTATCACGCTGCTGCGGCTGTCGATGGAGGTGGCACGGTGGTCGCCCAGCACGAAGTAACGGTTTTCCGGCACCTGATAGGGGAACCGGATGTCGCATTCGCCCACGGTCAGCGCGTCCACATAGGGTTCGTCCAGCGCCACGCCGTTTACCGAGACTACGCCGTTCACGTCCATATCGATCACATCACCGGGCTGTCCGATGATGCGTTTGAGCAGCAGCTTGTTCTGCCAGTAAAACCCGCACAGCTCGCCGTTTTCAATGTGGTTGGATTTTACCAGCAGGATAATGTCTTTATCATTTAATGTAGGGTACATGCTGTCGCCGGAGACCTGAAGCACCGGCAGAAACAGCGTAGCCAGCAGCACAGCTACTGCGGCTACCACCACCAGAATATAGATCGTACTGCGCAGCACCCGCTGGTAGCGGCTCTGGTACGCAAGACGCTCACGTTCTGCGGCCACTTCCTCGGTGGAAGGGATGGAAGCGAACCGGATATCGCGTTTTTTCATGTTTCCTCCGAAGGCAGGCCGTCTGTGCTGCGATACTGGTCCAGCAGCTCGTTGGCCTTGTGGTCAAATGCCTGCCAGCGCTGCTGCACCTCCTGCTCGGCGCGCTCTACCATGGCCTTGCAGTCGGCCTCGGTCTGGGTGCGTTTTTGCGCGGCGGCGGCGGTCATGGCGTCGCATTCCTGCTGCGCCTGCGCTTTCAGGCTGTCGGCGTCTGCCTGTGCCTGCTCCAGAATGCGCTTGGCCTCGCTGCGCGCCTGCGAAAGGGTATTGGCGGCGGTGGCGTTGGTGTCCGCAAGACTGGCCTGCACCGAGTGCAGATAGTCATCGGCGGCGGCCTGCGCGGCGGCGAACACGTTGTTCAGCTCCAGCGCGGCCTGCGCGATGGAACCGGCGCTTTCCAGCCGCAGCTGCCGGTCCTGCAGCTGCGCGGTAAGCGCGGCGTTCTGCGCCTTGAGCTGGTCCTCGCTCTGCTTCAGCGCATAGATGATCTCTATCAGTTCAGCGCGGTGCATCCGCCGCAGTTCACGATCTGCCATTTGCGTACAAACTCCCGAATGTAAAGATAACGAAATTTTTTTCGAAAATACCGAAAAAACTTAAAGAAAATGCCTGAAAACTCACTTGTTGCCACGCAACTTGCGCAGCTGGAGAGACCTTTTATAAACTATCTTATTTTAGCACATTCCATGTAACAACAATATAACAAATCAGACACAAAATCAAGAGATAAAGCCCAAAAAATATCGCATTTTTTTGCTTTTTATATAGAAAAAGCCCAAAAAACGGCCACTGACCCCCAAAAAACTTAAAAAGGCTGTTCACAATTCTGGAACGCGAAGTTCTGCGCAGTAATGCACTGAATTACAGCGTGTACGAAAAACGGGAGCCGCACTTTTCGAAAAAAGCGCGGCTCCCGGATCTGAACTTTGGGGTGATGCTTTTACTTGCCGAAGCTGCCCAGCAGGCTGTTCAGCGATACAAAGGACTGGTAGATGACGTTAACGTTGTTGATGATGGAGCTTGCACCGGAGAAGATGCGGGCAATGTAGTTGAACACCTTGCCGATGTCCAGGAAGGACTGATAAGCGTTGCTGGCGCCGCCGTCCAGATAGGTCATCTCCTCGGCTTCGATGGTGGAATAGCTGGCGGGCATTTTCATGGTAGAAGTAGTCATGGTAAGATCCCTTTCTTCAATGGTGTCATTGTGTTTACAGCAGTGTTCAGAACATGGTGGCGACCAGCAGGGTAGTAAGCAGGGCACCGGCCACAAGGGCAGGGCCTACATACTTTTGCCACTGGGTGGCGGCAGGCTGGGTGGTGGGCTGCGGCACGGTAGAAGTACCGGCCTTGGCAGTCCAGTGGGCGTAGATGGTGGCGTCGGAGGTGAACACGGTGGAGGTGGTCACCTTGCTGCCGCCCACCGGCTCGGTGTACCAGCCATCAAAGGTGTAGCCCGTCATGGTAGGCTGCTCGGGCGTGCTCTCCAGTTTGCCGGACAGGTTCGTGTAGGTTACCACGGTGGAGCAGATGCCGCCTTGGGCATCCATACCAATGGCGTACACGTTCTCTTCCTTTTTGCTCCCTGAAGTTTTGTCGGCGGCAAATGCAGCCGGCAGTGCGCAGCACAGCAGCGTGAACAGGCAAAGCCCGACCACCAGCGTTTTCAGGAATTTTTTCATGAGATCCCTCGCTTTCCTTCACAAAGATGGAGACACTGCCCCGCCCGGGGACAGCCCGGACATCGGCGTAGTTTCTTCAACTTATTTTTATCACATCCAGTGTACCAGAATCGCAACAAAAAATACAGTCTTTTGAGAAAATAATAAGAAAAATCAGGAAAAAAATAAATTTCACCTTTGCAATATGAATCTTGTGCCCCCTGCGGACTGTGTTTTTTGAAAAACGCATCCCGCAAAACTTGCCTTTCGTAAAAACATGGAAGGATATGGAAAACGCAGGGTCCCGGCCGCAAAGCCCAAAAACCGACCCAAACCGCCGCAAGTGCGGCAGACAGCGCACAGAAAAAGCTGCAAAAATGCGGCGCACCTCTTGTGGAACAGCGGAAAATATGCTATACTGTTTTGCATGATGCGCCATCGCCAAGCGGTAAGGCAGGGGACTTTGACTCCCCCATCGTAGGTTCGACTCCTGCTGGCGCAACCAGAAGAAGGCCGCTGCACAGGGAACTGTGCAGCGGCCTTCTTTATTTTTTGTTCTCCGGCAGCTTGAAGTAGCCGCGGTATTCGTCCGAGTAGATCTTGCTGCCCATACGGCTCACACCGCCGTACAGGTGGGTGCGCATCAGCGGCTCGATGGCGTCCAGATCCTTCTCACGCAGGATGCGCAGCATCTCGGCGTGCTCGCTGACGACGCTGGACACGTTGCGTGCACCCACGATGTCCAGACGGATAAAGCGGGAGTAGTCTGCCTGCGGGCGGGTCATCTGCTCCCAAAGGTACTCCTTGCTGGTCTTGTGGAACCAGTACTCGTGCATGGCAAGGTCGCAGCTGAGGAAGTGGTTGAAATCAAAGTTCTCCGGGTCGCTGCGCCCTGCAGCGGCTTCCAGCAGCATATTATAAAGGTGTTCTACCGCAAGGATCTCCATGGGCGAGCAGCTCTGCACAAAGTCCCGGAACACCATGCCCTCCACCGCAACACGCTGGAAGATGAGCTGGTCCACCACGCCGGTGTCGATGGCGGTAACAATGGTGCCCTTGCAGGGAATGATCTGCACAAAGCGGTTCTGCTCCAGCCGCTGCAAAACGCTGCGGATAGGAGTGCGGGAAACGCCGAACCGCTTGCACAGCTGGTTTTCGCTCAGCGCTTCCCCGGGCAGGATCTTCAACGCGCAGATCTCGTCCTCGAGAATATGATAGAGCTCATCAGTGTGCTGTAATGTAGCCATAGTTGTTCTCCATTTATCCGGTAAATGTAATCTTAGTATCATTGTACCGTTACAGCAACTGAATGTCAATGCTGGAATGGAACTTGATTTGAATACTTGTATACAAGAATGCGCACTCGCGCACGGAACTGTTCCTGAAACTGAAAAACTGATATACCACTTTGCAATGCGGGAAAAGTGCTGATAAAATGCTGCAATCAAGTGACTGTTGTACCAAATGCACAAAGAAAACAGGAAACAACTGTCAAATTGCTATAATTGCAAGGCGCTGTGCTTGTTTCGCGGTAACGCTGCGAGATGATATGCTGTATACAGGATTTTACTAAAAAAGCTGCAAGGGCACACACCCCGCAGATACCGGCTCGTCTCCGGCAAATACAACAGGGTGTTTGCCTTTTTTGCGTGCGTGCTTGCTTTGCCGCACAAAAGGCGGTAAACTGGGTACAGACAAAATGCCCGAAAAGGAGAAACGACATGGCATACACAAAGGCTGACCTCAAGCACGACCTTGTAGCAATGGGGCTGACAGGCAACGAGACCATCCTGATCCATTCCTCCATGAAGTCCATCGGCCCGGTGGAGGGCGGCGCAGACACGGTTCTGGACGCATGGATGGAGTTTTTTGCGGAGGGCTTGCTGCTGCTGCCCACCCACACATGGCGGTTCATCAACGAGGAAAACCGGGTGTTCGATGTGCGCCGCAGCCCGTGCTGTGTGGGCATTCTGCCGGAGCTGTTCCGGCAGCGCCCCGGGGTGGTGCGCTCGCTACACCCCACCCACAGCATGGCGGCTTACGGCAAGGGGGCGGCTGCGTATCTGGAAGGGGAGTTGGACGCCAACACCCCCTGCACTCCCGGCGGCTGCTACGACCGGCTGCGGGCAGCCCACGGCAAAGTGCTGCTGCTGGGGGTCACCCACGCCCGCAACACCTTTATCCATAGCGTGGAGGAGGTACTGAACGTGCCGAACCGCCTGACCGACAAGCCCCTGCAGATGACCGTGGTGGACGAAGCCGGGGCGCAGCACACCGTCTATATGCGCCGCCACTACAACGCACAGCAGCCGCACATCTCGGAGGATTTCGTCAAGCTGGAGCAGGCATATCTGGACTGCGGCGCAGCCCGGAATACAAAATTTGGCGATGCAAAGTGTATCCTGTGCGACGCCGAGGGGCTTTTCCGGGTCACCCGCCATGTTCTTGCCCCGAATCCCGAAGCCTTTGTCACCGAGCCGGTCATCCCGCCGGAGCGCTGGCAGGGGGGAATTTTATAATGCAATGCCGGGCAGCTTACAGCTGCCCGGCATTTTTTACTTTTTGCTCAGCAGAAGCGGATGCGGTACTCCCGGGGGGTGCAGTGCTTGATCTCCCGGAAGGTCTTGATAAAGTAGCTTGCGTCCGAAAAACCGCATTCCAGCCCCACCTCGCCGGTCTTGAGCCGGGTGGAGCGCAGCAGCTCGGCGGCTTTTTCCACCCGGAACTGCTTGACGTACTGGATGGGCGTGATGCCCAGAAACTGCCGGAAACTGCGCAGACAGGCACTTTCGCTCAGGGCTACGCATCCGGCCAGCTTTTCCACGGTCAGTTCCTCGGCGTAGTGCTCCTCTACATAGCGCAGCATCTGCTTCATCCGCTCCGAGGCGATCTGTTCCTGCTCCGATACCTTCACCTTGCCGCTGACGCATTGGGTGATGAGCAGCCGCAGGGCGGCGGTAAGGTGGTACCGCACCCGGTTCTCGTAGTCAAAGGGCTCGTCTGCCACGCCCTTCCACGCCTCCCGCAGGCAGAGCAGCACCTGCCGCTGCCATGGCACGGCCTCGTCCAGCAAAAAGAAGGGCGGCGTGCCCGGCTGCAAAAGCGGGCGGATGAGTTTTTGCCAGAACACGGTGTCCATGCCGCCGACAAGCCTGGGCTGAAATACACCGGAGTGCAGCAGCGCCCTGCCCTCAGCAGGCTCTACCGCGTGCAGCGCCCCGGAGTTGATAAACACGCCCTGCCCGGTCTGCAGGGTCAGCCGGGTCTTGTTCACATCCACATGAATGGGTCCCAGCGCCGCCAGAATAAACTCAAATTCCTCGTGCCAGTGCCACGCCACCGAGTAGCAGGAAAGATCTTCGGCGTAGCAGGCAATGGGGAACAACGGGCTGCCGTGCTGGGTCTGCTCCCGCCCGGCGGCATCGGCCACCACGGCAGTAGCACTGGAAAGCCCCACCCGGCCGCTGGTATAAGAGACACAGCTTGTCTGATATGCCATATTGACCAATTCCTTTCCGCAATACTTTGAATGTTTTTTATCAATGCCGATTTTGTTGCATATACTATGCGGTTTTGTTCTATGATTCAAGATTGTTTTGTGGTATTATCCTATCAGAGCTTCCAAGCTCAGTATAGCACCAAGGCAGCGGGAACGCAAGCTGTGCAAGCATTCCCATGCCGGGCAAAACCGCTATCCTCCCGCCGTCTGACGGAGTTACAGCCGGACGGCAAGTGTAATATAAACCATTTTATCAAGGAGGTATTCCTATGCTTCGTATCGAGTATTTTGATAAGGAACGTTTCATGCGCCAGCTTTCTGCCAGCCACGGCAGCGTGCTGCTGCATCTGGACAACGGCAAGACCTGCGACCTGAAGCAGGACGCTACCGCACGCTCCATGCTGCAGATGATGGACACTGCCCCCAAAAAGGGCTTTGACCTCACCGTGACCGACCCCGCCGACGTGACCGGCTTCCTGCGCTATATGCTGGAGGCAGGCCGAACCGAGCGCGTGGCCGGCTGAGTAATGCCAATCTCTTATCCCAATAAGTGTCACAGCTAATGCAAAGCGCCCGCTCCGGTCAAAGCCGGGGCGGGCGCTTTGCCTGTTTTACCGGAAAGCTTGCGCAGGCGGGCGGTCTGTGGTAAGCTGAAAGCAGAAAAAACAAGATGGAGGGAACGACTATGAACCTGAAGGAAGCATTCCGCTACCAGAACAAGCTCCAGTCCCTGCTGGACGAGGCACAGGGCATTCTGGACTGCGATTCCAATGTGACCAAGGTAGCCAACACCTACCTGCGCCACAAGGTGATGCCCGAGGCCGAGGATGAGACCGTTATGGACGTGGCACAGACCGAATATGCGGAGCAGATCACCGACATTGCCCGGTTCATGCTCTACCTGCTGGAGGAGAAGAGCCGCCTGTTTGCCGCCATCCGCAAGGCAAAGGATGCGCTGGACATGGATATGGACAGCGAGGTCAGCCTGAACGCTGCGCGCCAGAGCATTGCCCGCACCTTCAAGCGGATGAACGACCTGCGCAGCTCCGAGCAGCTGCTTTCCGGCGGGGGCACCGGCTACCGCTTCAACGCCGAGGGCAACCAGATCTCCTACTGCTGCGATGTGAAGCGGGTGACCACCATCAACTACGACCGCAAGGTCATCCATGCCGCGCTGAGCAAGCTGAACCGGCAGGCAGACGAGACCTCCAACCGGCTGGACCTCTGCCTTGTGACCTCCAAGGTGGACTACACCGTCCCCTTTGATGTGAACGCCAGCTTTGCCGAGGCCTTTGAGACCTATCTGGAAAACGCAAAAAGCTAAACAACGCTCCACCGGCTATTTTGGGTGCGGCAAGTGCCGGGTGCACGGCTGCCGGTTCAGGTGCAGATGAACTATAACGCTGCACATTTCCGCAAGGAAGCTTCGGTACGGCTCACCTTACGAGCCAGCTATTATGAAAAAATCTTGCGTTCGGCTTTTCCGCCACCGCCAGACGCTTTTTCGCCGAAATCGTCCCTTGCTCCTTCCCGCATTCCTGCTTTTGCGCTTACGTCTCCATGGGCAGGCAGGCAAGCCACCCTTCATGAATTTGCCCCGCAGACTGTTGCGGGCACATGCTTTCTGCGTGCCGGGCGGGCGCTCTGCGCCCCTTTGCACGCGGAGTAAAATGACAGCCGCCCCTGCGCTTGCCGTATCCAAAATAGCCGGTGAAAAAACCAAAACCGGAGGTATGAGCTATGAAAAGGTATAAGCTGTTTTATCTCATCGGGCTGCTGTTTTTTCTTGCTGCGGCGCTGAACTTTGTTACCGGAGGGGATCACGCTACGGCAGTGGTATGGCGCTGCCTTGGCGCTACCTTTTTGCTGCTAGGGTGTTCGCAGCAGAAAAAATAAAGCAGCAAGCCAGCCCCGGCGGAAAAAGCTGCCGGGGCTGCAATTCTTTGCGTGGCTCGTTCGTATTCCAGACAGAACGACTGAATTTCGACAAAAACGAGGTATGATCATGTCAACCAAAACGATCTATTCCACTGCCGCGACCCGCTTTGACCTGAGCGCTGCGGCACTTCATATCCTTGCCATGGCGCTGATGCTGATGGACCACCTGTGGGCGACCCTGCTGCCTGCGCAGGAATGGCTGACCTGCGCGGGGCGGGTGGCGTTTCCCATCTTTGCCTTTATGGCGGTGGAGGGCTACTTCCACACCCACGACCTGAAAAAATACACCTTGCGTCTGCTGCTGTTTGCCCTGCTTTCAGAGATCCCCTTCGACCTGATGTACGGCGGCACATGGTTCTACCCGGTGCACCAGAACGTCATCTGGACGTTGCTTTTGGGCATTCTGGGCGTCCATTTGATGGAAACCGTGCGCAAAAAGCAGAAAACATGGATGTACCTGCTGGTATCCGCCCTTGTGGTGGCGGCAGGCGCAGTGCTGGGCACGCTGGGCATGGTGGACTACTACGGCGCAGGGGTGCTGACTGTGTTCATCTTCTACTTTTTTCACGGGCACGGGCGCAAGTGGTGGTGTCTGCTGGGGCAGCTGGCAGCGCTGTACTGGGTCAACGTGGAGCTGCTGGGCGGGCTTATGTACCCCATTCAGCTCTTCGGCATGGACTTTGAGCTTTGCCAGCAGGGGCTGGCGCTGCTGGCACTGGTGCCCATCTGGCTGTACCGCGGTCGGCAGGGCTATCACAGCAAGCCTTTCCAGTATGCCTGCTACGCCTTTTACCCCGTGCACATGCTGCTGCTGGTTCTGGTGCTGAATTTCGTGAACCGGTAAGGAGAATGGAGCGCTCCAAAAACATTTTTACGCGTGGGGCGTAGAGAGGAACTTCCGCTGAAAATAGCCAAAGCGCATGCGGAGCCATTTGAAATCGTCCAGCCGGTACAAGGCCGCTGCACAAAGCGCTGTGCGGCGGCTTTTTTGCAGGAAAACCGACACATGTTCACAAAAAGTTCAGCCTTTTGAGCAAAAAATACTATTTTTTTCGTGTAAAATAGACAACATGGATTGAATGCCGCCCGCGATTGGATTATAATAATAGTGTATGCAAAAACGCATCTGCTGCTTTTTTATGATTTTTTATCGCTTGAAAACAGCGTAGCTGCGCGATGCGGGCTACTGAAAAGAGAGAGCTGCCGTTGCGTGTCTTTGCCGCATAACGGCTTGTTTGCCATAGCAGCCGGGGCGTTATGTTCCGGTTATTTGTCCTTAGGAGGAAAAACAAGGTGAGAGTAGGTCTTGACATCGGTAGCACCACCATCAAGTGCGTGGTGCTGGGCGAGCATGATGAACTGCTGTATTCTACATACGAACGACATTATAGTCATATTCTGGAAAAGGCGCAGG
>OCHV01000721.1_pt1 | contig 25253 bp, 29 predicted proteins | sample 1538461 | NCBI WGS metagenome assembly OCHV01 (sample SAMN04571692, study PRJEB22368) | human gut metagenome | biome: human gut; material: stool | host: Homo sapiens | place: Luxembourg | collected 2012-08-03 | reverse complement strand
CCCTGGAAGGATGGTTATGATTATAGCTGCCGCCGTACCCAGCCGGTAAAAATGAGACGGACTTATTACCGCAAGGGAAAAAAGATTGCGTTCCTAAAGACACCGGAGATTGCAGCGGCAAGCTTTTTGAAAGCGGATGTGCAGGGAGATATGGTTATCTGCCCTAACTGTGGGCATGAGGGAAAACTGACCAGCTATATCGATGGCTGTGATGCCTGCGGGGCAAAGTTTCTCGTCAGTGATTTTGAGACAAAGGTATCCGGATTTTCTCTGGAGGAGGACGCAAGACAGAAAAGTATTTCCAACTTTATGAAAGCCGGTGCTGTGGTGGGAATTACAGCGATTTCTCTTGCGGTACTGGCCATCTGTGCGGGCGGCATTATGTTTTTGCTGTTGGCGTTGGGCAGGAACGGATACAATGCGGTAAAGGCAGCTGCAGCCATGATGCTGGGAATTGGTCTGGCTCCGGTATTTTTCCGGTCGTTGTTTTACATGCTCATTATATTTATTGTAATGTTGATCGTGATGGAGACTCGCAGAAAGCCGAGAATTCAAGACGAATCGAAAGTAAAGGCCGCAATCCCGGAATTCTCCACGGGTAATTTTCTTCAGAATCTGGAATACCAGCTGCGAATGATCCATCTGGCGGATACGGCAGAGCAGGTACGCTTTTTCGCATCCTGTGATCTGGATACGGTGGTGGCACGGTATCAGAATGTGGTGGACTGTTGCATTTGCGGTGTGCGTTTTCTGGAGGCGGAGACACGGGGAGAGTCTTACAGAATCAGCGTGGAAGTGAGGACCCGATTGACACTGGATACAGGAAAGAAGATCCGGAACCGTTATGAGGAGATCCGGCTGGAACTGGAAGGCAGACAGGATGTGGTAACGCAGCACAGCAGGGCACTCCGGGAATATAAATGCCCCAACTGCGGAGGCAGTGTGGACATTTTGGGCGGCGGAGTCTGCGAATACTGTAATACCGCGGTGGACTACCGAAATTTTGGCTGGATCATCACTTCTTATACAAATCTGGGGCAGCCAGAGAATCCTTTTGCGAAAATACTGGCGGGAGCACTGGGAAGTTATCTGCTCATTTTGCTTTTGAGTCTGGTACTCATGGCGCATTCCGAGGATGGAAAAGATACTTTTGAGATCTTACAGAGTGTCCGGATGTCAACGGAATATCTGAAAGCGGTGCAGCAGGATATTATCTATCCCGATGCTGTGATTTCAGATTGTACGGAGACAGACAGCGAAGATGGAACTTTTGCTTCAATAAAGATGTACTCCTGTGGGGACCGGGATGCAGTAAAAGAAGCCTACAAAACTGCACTGTTGGAAAAGGGATTTCTGGAGATGCAGCAGTACCCGGAGGGATTTTCTGTCTTTTTGCCGGAGGATCCGTCAGAATATGCCGTGGATTCGGAAGAAGGAATGTTCTATCTGGTGATCCGCGCAGAAAATGCATCGGAGGGAATTACAGTAACTGCGACCTTGGTGGATGAAAATTGGGACCCGGTGCAGGAGTAAAACAGAATACGTGAATACGACAAGGGACCCGGGCGAAAGCTTCCGGGTCCTTTTTAGAGGGAAAGTGTTTGTGGTTAGCTTATTGGGTGAGAGGAATTCTGTGGACCACCCTGCGATAGAGCTTCCACAGGAGCACAGCAGGGAAACTGATTGCCAGATATGCTGTGGATAAAAGTCCGGTAGCACCGCCTACGATTGCAATAATTAAAATTCCGATATTCATGATGGATTCCTCGCTTTTTTGTCAGTCTGTAAAGTGCTTGCTGATTCCTTCGAAAACTTTACATACCGTATTATAGTAAATGGATCTCCCCGGGTGAATAGTTTTGCCAGACCCTTAACACTATTTTGTCGGGTTATTTACAGAATCTTTGCAACACATTTACAGAATCTTAACGGGTGGAAACGATCCCGGGAGTTAGGTTTGCAATAGTAGGGAATATCAAGTATAATAGAAAAAAATTGACTGTTGCTGACAAATGACAGTTTAAGAAAATGGGAGGTAGAATATGAGTATGACACTGGAACAGGCTAAGGAGAAGCTTGCAAAGTATGGTCAGGAACATGTTCTGAAGTATTACGGGGAACTTACCGAAGAAGAGAAGCGGGGGATTCTGGATCAGATCGAGGCTACAGATATGAGCATTTTGGAAGCTTGTAAGCACAAGGAGGATCTGGCAAAAAAGGGAGTGATCACCCCACTTGCTGCAATGCAGTTAGACGAGATTGAGGCAAACAGAGAGAATTTTACGGCGACCGGTATCGAAGCGATCCGTCAGGGCAAGGTGGCTGCGGTTCTGTTAGCAGGCGGCATGGGTACCAGATTAGGCTCTGACAATCCCAAGGGAATGTACAATGTGGGACTGACCCATGAGCTGTATATTTTTGAGTGTCTGATCAATAATCTGCTGGAAGTCGTACATCGGGCAGATGCATGGATCCATCTGTTCGTAATGACCAGTGATAAAAATAACGATGCCACTATCACCTTTTTACAGGAGCATGACTATTTCGGATACAAGGCGGAGTATGTGCACTTTTTCAAGCAGGAGATGGCGGCGGCTACCGATTACGAGGGTAAGATTTATCTGGAGGAGAAGGGCAAGTTGTCCACCTCTCCCAACGGCAACGGCGGCTGGTTCATTTCCATGAAAAATAACGGCATGCTGGATATCGTACATAACGAGGGAATTGAATGGCTGAATGTATTTGCCGTGGACAACGTCCTGCAGCGTATCGCGGATCCCTGCTTTATCGGTGCTACGATCCAGAGAGGCTGTGTCGTAGGCTCCAAGGTGGTCCGCAAGAATGCGCCGGATGAAAAAGTAGGCGTTATGTGCTTAGAGGACGGCAGACCTTCCATCGTGGAGTACTATGAGCTGACCGATGAACTGATGAATGCGAAGGATGAGAAGGGCGAACCCGCGTATAACTACGGAGTTATCCTGAATTACCTCTTCAAAGTACAGGATCTGGAGAAGATCATGGAAGAAAAAATGCCCCTGCACATCGTAGAGAAAAAGATCCCGTATCTGGATGAGAACGGAGAACCGGTGAAGCCGGAGACTCCCAACGGCTACAAATTCGAGAGCCTGGTACTGGATATGATCCACCAGATGGACAGCTGCCTGCCCTTCGAGGTAGTCAGAAGAAAAGAATTCGCCCCCATCAAGAATAAGACCGGTGTGGATTCGGTGGAGAGTGCAAGAGAACTGCTCGTTGAGAATGGCGTTGTGCTGTAAACATTTCGACAGCTTTTCACAACATAAGGTTATTGAGGAAACAACAGAATTACAGTAATCTGATACTGTAAGAAACGAAGAAATAATCTCATCCGGATCTGACAGATGAGAGATCGTGCGGTCGCAGCAGTGAACAAATGGTATTGTCTGGTATGCGGCGGATAGGAGAGAGTATGAGAATTTTGGTAACAGGTGGTGCCGGATTCATCGGCAGTCATACCGTGGTGGAATTACAGCAGGCAGGCTATGATGTTGTTGTATTGGATAATCTCTGCAATGCAAGTGAGAAAGTGATCCCCAGAGTAGAAGCCATCACCGGCAAAAAGGTTCCTTTTTATAAGGCAGACATTCTGGATCGTGAAGCGCTGGAGGAGATCTTTAGCAAGGAGCAGATCGATGCAGTTATTCATTTTGCAGGACTGAAGGCAGTCGGCGAGTCCGTACAGAAGCCCTGGGAATATTACGAGAACAATATTGCAGGTACATTGACTCTGGTAGATGTTATGAGAAAACACGGTGTGAAGAGCATCATCTTCTCTTCCAGCGCTACCGTATATGGTAATCCCGCATTTGTCCCCATCACAGAGGAATGCCCCAAGGGACAGTGCACCAACCCTTACGGCTGGACCAAATCCATGCTGGAGCAGATCCTGACCGATATCCAGAAGGCAGATCCTGAATGGAACGTGATCCTGCTTCGTTACTTCAACCCGATCGGAGCACACAAGAGCGGCACCATCGGTGAGAACCCCAATGGTATCCCCAACAACCTGATGCCTTACATCACACAGGTGGCAGTTGGTGATGATTATGATACCCCCGACGGAACCGGCGTGCGTGATTACATTCACGTAGTAGACCTGGCAAAGGGTCATGTGAAGGCTCTGAAGAAGATCGAGGAGAATGCAGGACTGAAGATCTACAACCTGGGAACCGGCGTAGGCTACAGCGTTCTGGATATTGTGAAGAACTTTGAAGCAGCTACCGGTGTGAAGATTCCCTATGTGATCAAGCCCCGTCGTGCAGGCGATATCGCTACCTGCTATTCCGATGCTTCTCTGGCAGAGAAGGAGCTTGGTTGGAAAGCGGAGAACGGCATCAAGGAAATGTGTGAAGATTCCTGGAGATGGCAGAAGAACAATCCCAACGGATACGAAGAATAAATAAAACTTAGAAGACCGTATGGTAAAATACCACACGGTCTTCTTTTTGTATAGCGGTCACATTACTGAGATTATGCGACATACAGATACATGAAGATAAAGTGGCAGATACTTCCGCCCATGACAAATAAATGGAATACTTCGTGGGAGCCGAAGAACTTATGCTTTGCATTGAAGATTGGCAGCTTCAGGGCATAGATGACACCGCCAACGGTGTAGATGATGCCGCCCGCCAGCAGCCACAGGAACGCAGGCACTGACAGGGTCTTAAGCAAAGGTCCGAATACCAGAACACATACCCAGCCCATAGCAATATAGATCACGGAAGAAAACCATTTGGGACAGGTGATCCAGCAGGCTTTTACCAGCATGCCGACAGCGGCGATACCCCACACCAGGGCAAGCAGGGTATAACCTAATTTTCCACCAAGCACGATCAGACATACCGGAGTATAGGATCCGGCGATCAGTACGAAGATCATCATGTGGTCCAGCTTACGAAAGACACGCAGACTTCTTCCGGTGAGGTCTACGGAATGATAGGTGGCACTGGCACCGTACAACAGGATCATACTTCCCATAAAGATCGCCATCGCCAGGAAATTCTCCCATCCGGATTGGATTCCGGCCTTGACTAACAGCGGAACAGTTGCGAAAACAGCCATCATCATGGCAATAAAATGTGTAATGGCACTTCCGGGTTCTCTGATTGTGATCTGCATAAGATACTCCTCCTTTTTAGAACATTCTATCCGCAAAACAGATGTATTATTCGTTAGAATAACAACACATGCTTTTGTAAACTTCTACATGTAGTATTCAATACTACATCTAACAAAGCAAATACTACCGCAGAAAAAAGGAAAAGTCAATAGCAATTATCAGTCTTCTTCGATTACCTGTATTTCCAGATAGTCGAAATCAATAGATTCCACAAAACTGTCCTGGGTAAAACGGGTCTTGTTATGTCGTTTGAAATCAGAAATGTTCAGATCCAGCCAGATGGGCGTACCAAGATCAAACTGATGGCAGACTTCGTCCAGAGAGTGAAAAACTTTATGGGTACGGGTATCATCGCTGCCGTCCTCGATACAAATATCCTTCAGCATATGATTATTTTGAAATATTTTAGCCCACAGACGAAACATGTAAAATCTCCTTATAAACTTATCATTAAGAAATGGTGGTACAAAGGATTCTTTGCTTATAGATTATAATCGCAAGAAGAATTACCTGCAAGTAAAAAGCAATAAAACTGCCCAATCAATCTTAAAAAATGATAAAGGTTTTGTTAAAATTATACATTTTTAAAAGGAGGTATGCTATAATTATCATAAGTACATTTATGAATACGGAATTTTCGTGACGAAAAAGCGTCTATAGAAGTAAGAAATATGACAAAATGGTCGCAGAGCCTTCTGTGACAGAAGAGATTGAGAGGGAATATGGAGTTTAAGGTTGAAAATGGGGATGGAATCGATAGCTGGAAGGAGGTTACGCTGGTATACAGTGCGGCGCTGCGTCAGATGGAGACGAAGATGCAGATCCTGAATGATGAATTCCAGCATGTACATCAGTACAATCCGATCGAACATATTAAGGCACGGATCAAGACACCTGAAAGTATTGTCAAGAAATTGAAACGTTACGGACAGGAATCTACGATAGATAATATGGTAAAGTACATAAATGACATTGCGGGAATCCGCATTATTTGTTCTTTTACGTCCGATATCTACCGGATCGCGGACATGATCCGGGATCAGAGAGATATTAAGGTGATCGCTGTGAAAGATTACATTACTTATCCCAAGGCCAGCGGTTACAAAAGCTATCACATGATCGTAAGCATACCTGTATATTTGTCGGATCGTACAGTGGATACGAAGGTAGAAGTACAGATCCGTACAGTAGCCATGGATTTCTGGGCCAGCCTGGAGCATAAGATTCATTACAAATTCGAAGGAGATGCACCGGAGAATATCAAAAACGAACTGGTAGAATGTGCGCGCATGGTATCGGATCTGGATGCAAGGATGCTGTCTCTGAACGAAGAGATCCTGGCGATCAGCAAAAAGAGAGAAGAGGAAAAACAATTAAATAGCGGAACATCCAAATAATGCAAAAGCTTCTGCTGGTGACATGCAAAACCCCCATAAAATGAGGAGTGCCCAGACACCTTTCGGCGCCTGGGCTATTATGAAAAAATTTATCTTATATGCTTTGTTATCCGGAAGTCTTATCTCTTCCTTGACTGTAATTAAAGTATACCAATCGATTATGAACAAATTATGAACACGATGTGAAAACTTGGTGAATTTTACGAAAAAGCACAGAAACAGAAAAACAAATTGTACAAATTGCATAAAAACGAACATGCTTTGAAAACGCAGTATTCCTGGGGTTCTGGTTGTAACCGTGGGAGAAACATGGTAAAATAGGAGCAGTTGAAACGGAAAAAGGTTCACATGAGGGACGAATATGTTTGGAGGAAAATGGATGGATACTTTTATGGATAAACTTGCGCAAAAGCTGAATGCCCAGGAGATGATCAAGGCCAACTCCGCAGCGGATGCAGAGGAAATGGATCAGCTGAAGAATCAGCTGCGGGAATATGACGAATGCCTGGCGCAGATGCAGCAGGCCAATAAGGAACTGAGAGCAGTCAATCATGCGATGGAGACACTGATGTCCGAGACGATTGCTCCGGAGGTGACAAAGCTTTCCGAGGAAAGCGTAGCTGCCATTCGCAAGATGCAGCAGGAGAATACGGAAAAGCTGCAGGAGCTGCAGCAGGAATATACCACAAAGCTGGAGGAGATCCGACAGAACACGGAAGAACTGGAGGAATTGCGCAAACATCTGGATGAGAAACTGGACGGAAGTGATGAGAACGTCCATAAGGAGTGTGTAAAGGTATACCGCAATGTGCAGGCGGCTGTGGTGGAGGAAAATGAGAAGCAGACCGAAGCGATCGCAGGCAAGATCAAAGAAAGCCTGAACGGTAAATTAAACGGAGTGCTGGGAGTATCGATCGCTGCACTGTTGGTAGCTGCGGCAGATATTGTACTGCATGTATTGAGTATTCTTCATATCTTCTAGGAAATACGTAAAACGAGGTTAACTATGGGTAAAGAACTTTGGAAGCCGGGCAATATGTTATATCCGCTGCCGGCGGTCATGGTAAGTCTGGCGGATCAGGAGGGGCATCCCAACATTATCACCCTGGCCTGGGTGGGAACAGTATGTACCAATCCGCCCATGGTATCGATCTCCGTGCGTCCGGAGCGATATTCCTATCCGATTCTGAAGGAGACCGGAGAGTTTGTGATCAATCTGACTACGAAGGAACTGGTCTACGCCACGGACTACTGCGGTGTCAGAAGTGGACGGGATGTGGATAAATTTAAAGAGATGAAGCTTACAGCAGTCCCTGCATCCGTGGTGAAGGCGCCGATGATCGGCGAGAGTCCCGTGAACATCGAATGCAAGGTACGCCAGATCATGCCGTTGGGATCTCACGATATGTTTCTGGCGGATGTGGTAGCTGTTCATGCTGACGAAAAATATATGGACGAGAACCACAAGTTCCATCTGGAACAGGCGGAACCGATCATGTATTCCCATGGATCCTACTTTGGCTGCGGAGAATTATTGGGCACCTTCGGGTACAGTGTCCGGTGTAAATGTCAATAAGTTTTTGTGATTTTCTCCGAAAAACCGTAAATTCATCATATTGCATAGTTTTATATACAGTTACGACTGATGAAATTGTGTAAGATGCACAAAAAAACAGACAGCAAAACAAGACGGTTGCCAACGGTAGCCGTCTTTTGTATTGCCGTTCGAACGTTCGAACTTTTACATGGCTTTCATTTCATTAGAGGACTTACCACCGAACATACGCCGGGGGTAATTGTTCAACCACTCTTGCACCTCTGCGACTTGCTCCGGGGTAACATCCGCAAAGTCACAGCCTTTAGGAAACCAACGGCGAATCATGCGGTTCTGGTTCTCATTACTTCCACGTTCTCCGGGGTTGTGAGGGTGGCAGTAGTATATTGTCGTTCTGGGTTCACCGCCGTTTATAGACTTTTCAAGTGCTTGCTGATCGAGAAACTCCGTGCCGTTGTCGCAAGTGATCGAGCGAAATATCTCCCGGAACTTATCAGAGCCATAAGCACGTTCCAGATCATCAAGGGCACAAGAAACAGCGTTCCCGGTCTTGTCTGGTATCGACATAATAATTTCGTCACGGTGCTTGCGCTCTGTGAGAACAAGTAAACAATTACTGCTTTTTCCTTGTCCACCAACAACGGTGTCGAGTTCCCAGTGCCCGGCGGTCTTACGCTTCTTGATCTCACGTGGGCGTTCTTCTATGGATCTTCCCTTTAGATTCTTATAAGACGGACGTACTTCGTTATATTCTTGTTTCGGCGTATCTCTGCGCCACGGTAGATCCTTATTAGTCACATTCATAAACAAACCACGGTCAATGTAATTATACAGAGTAGTTACACATACTTCTGTACGGCACTTGCCTTTAGCGGACTGTAAAGCGGCATATGGACTGTATTTCAAATCAATAATACAATGCTCAACGTGTTTCACAAAATCGTAATCATTACCAATCTTTAGGTCACGCCCTTTACTTTCTGCATGATAGTCATGTTTCTGCTGTCCGATCTCTGCACTGTAATAGTCGTATTCGAGCCACGTCTGACCGTCTCGCAGTTTTGTGCGCCCTCTCTTTACCTCATAGTTAATTGTGTTGTAATGCCGGTTCATTAACCGGGCTATTTCTCTTTGGGTTTTGCCGTCATTGAGATACATTTCTATCTTAAGACGGTCAGTATAAGTCATGTTTTTTGACATGGTTTCCTCCCTCTCTGGCGGTAGTCTGCCTATATTCAACCGTACCAGAGCAAGCCCCGGAGCGTCAAGGAGGGCGGTATCTATGGGGCTTTGCCTTGACCCTCTGTGGCTTCTCTGGTGGGGCTTCTGGCGGCAGTAGTGAGGGATAGCTTGTATTATAGCTGTCCGGGGCTTATGGCTCTGTATGGGGCTTGTGGGGGCGGTAGCTTCCAGAGAACAGACAGTTCTCTGGACTCTCCGTGTTTAATTTTTATGGGGAGTAGACGGAAAAATTAACAGAGGTGGGATGAAATCACCCCCAACCCCTCAAGGGGTGTAAAGCTTCCTTGTGGGTGTCCGGGGTGATCTGTTTAATACTTTAGTTCATAGTAAGTAATCTGTTGACTTGCTTGCGGTATGTCTACGGTTTTGACATACACAATACGGTCTGCATAGATTTTGCGAAAATCCTCTTCGTCAAGAAGAAAGTGTTCTTCTTCTGCAATGTGACAGTTACGGCTGTAATAATAGCGGCGTTTCTCTTTCAAATGTTCGTCAACGCTTTTCGTGATGTATTTTGTAATATAACTACTCACTCTGCCAGTGTCTAAAACTTTTGTGGCGGTAGTAAAACCGTATGACCAGTCAGTAATATTATAAATGATCTGGTTTTTCTTGCGGTCAATTTTCCACGCCTTGAATGTGAGATTGTCAACATTTGCAAGCAGTCCATGGAAATGATAATGTTCCTTATCTGCGTGTAATTCTGGAACTATGATATATTTCATATCCGGACACTTGCGCTGTTGTATATGATTGAGAAATGTTTTTAATCGGTAGACGATCATTTCATAATCAGATGCATCTGTTTTAGTACGGTCAAAAGTCAGAGTGATGAACCAATCCCATTTATTAGATCGTGCAATCCTATAAACGCTATTTTTAGCTCTGGATGCAGAAACCGCTATGGCGTGTTTTTCGGCTTCCGGGGTGCGGTCACTTATGTCATGGGTTTTGTTTAACTGGCTGTCCTCTGGCTTTTCTTTCCCGGCGTTAATAGCATGATGATAAAATGTAATATGTTCCCCGGTTTCATACTGATAACGCCGACAATTATAAACTGTTTCCATGTTTCAACACTCCTTGTATATTTTTTGCAAGGTGGTTCTAAAGTGTTGCTATTGTCAAGTAGGTGACCCAGAGAACGGGTCACAGTCTGCTTTTGTCCATGTACTTTCTTCTTTTTGTAATAGAAATAATCTGTCCATTTCTTTCTGAATGGGTTTAAATGATTCTCTGGAGAAACCCAGATTTTGAAGTTGTTGAAATAATTCGTCTGGAAATAGTTTATATTTTTTATAGAATCTGATCTCTGTTTCGTTAAACAGATAATGCATATATTGAAACATTGTTTTTTCTCCTTGTGTGTGGTGTGTGAAAGTTCGAACGTTCGAACGGTGCGCCGTGCGCAACGCTTACCACGGCGCACCGTTTCACCCTTACTTCTGCGCTTTCTTCTGCGCTCTGGTATACTTCTTTGACGGTGTAGTAACGGCCTCCATATCAGAGGGCGTATTATTCTGTAACATGATAATTTCTGATTCCGGGATCATGTTCCCGGCTTTACAATCTTTTGCAAGGTTGTCCACGCAAGCCAGAGTATCGTAGGCATGATAATCTTTATCTTTTACAAACCAACCGAACCGGCGTAAAGGGCGTACAAGTGTAGGGTCTGTGGCGTATTCTAATTGATAAGCGTCATACTCTCTATGCACCAGAAAACGCCACTGTTTATCACAAGATATAACCCGGCTTGTCACTTGTCGCAATAATGCGTCTACATGGTTAAAACGTTGTGAAGTGTAATATAAGCTGATGTGGTGGTGGCGGCACGTCAGCAGAGTATTGAGAAACAAGGGATCAATGTTTGTCTTGAAAGTACGGCTGTTAAGCTGTACTGAAAATTCATCACCCAAAACAAGGGTGCAAGTCAAGGTGTCGTGTTGTTCATCATATGCCCGAACAGTTTCGGCAACGTCAACGATCTGCCGCAAAGAGACAAAAGGCGTGTAGGGCGTTCCGATCAAATCAACATTTGAAATGATGTTGATTCTTTGCGTTACCCATTTCCCCCGGAGATCATCATATACAACTTTATTGTTATACTTTTTATACAGACTTGTAACCTTATGCACAGCGGAAAGGGTTTTTCCTTTACCAAACAATGCTACATAACAAATCAGTTTACCGGTTTTCAGATTGCGCCATTTCTTATGAATAATGTAATCCGGGAGATCTTTTATTAAATTAAAGAGCGTTGCAAACGGATGTAATACGGCAATGCGGAAGCATACACTAAAATACATCATTGCTATAAATGCTAACAGTACCAGAAATACCAAGCTGATCACCTCCCATTTTTAAGAATGTTATAGGCAAGAGAACCGATACATTCCAGAACCATACAAAAGACGATCAACCCGACCATGCAAGCCGGGGTAAACGTTGTAGCATTACCTATGATAAATTGAATAAGACTATCCATGTTTGTTTCCTCCTATTTAAGACCTACACCGTTAAAGGATCGGACGGCGTTCTTGATACGTTCATAGCACCATGCGAACACGATAAAAAACAACAATGCCGTAATGTTGTAATTCAGATCATCAATTTTTTTTTCAATGCTTCCCAGAAAAGCGGAGTAATCAATCTGATTTTCCACAGTGTCCGCTTGATAGGTTTCCAGATCTGCCAAACTGATATAAACGTGTTCAGTACCAACCACATCACCAGAAGAGACCGAAAGGGGGCTACCGCTTGTTGTAGTGTCAGATAGTTCTGCATTATCACCGGGTTGCAACGTGTCAACGTCTGCGTCAGTTCCTCCGGGGAGAAGATCGCCAGACATGACAACAGTAGCATCATCATCAACGGTATAAATTCCGTTATCATCAGAGCCAGAGTTGATAGAATCGACTTGTAAATCTTCTTGCAAATTGTCTTGAATTGTAATGTTTTCATCCATGTTTTGTCCTTTCTTGTGAAAAATGATCCCATGTGTTAGAATTGAAGAAAAACACATAGGAGGGGTTACAAATGAATACGATAATTATTTTTGGGGTTGCTTTGCTTATAATTATTTGCGGTTATGCTTATGCAAAATATCGTGATGAAAAAGACCATAATGCTATATATACCTATATGGAAGATGCAGAGAATGACAATTCAGAAACATTACAGAAAAACGACTACATCAACCTAACACGATATAATGACGATAAAGCCGACAGCAGAACAGATGCTATATTGTCCGTATTAGATAAGATCCATTTCTGGGTAATGATTATAGGAATATACATTCTTGTAAAAATCATTGCGGCAATAATTGTTTTTGTATGTAAAGGTGCGGTTATTATGGAAGTAATCAATAAATTATTCCCATAACCTACGAATAAGGTACAATAGCAAACCGCCGATAATACAGTATAAGAACAACGAATAAAGCGTAAAGGCATAGCCAAATAATACAATTTGAATGTTCAAAATGCCGAAACATAAATCTATAAAGGCTTTAAGAATATACATGTTACCTCCCAAGAATACGGCAAATAATAATAACGGCAAACGAAGCATAAAGCAGATTTATAATGGAACTGGGAAGAAAGCCAAAAATCGCAGTTAAAAGAGCCGGAAGTTGTTGCAATGACCCAATCAAACCATTGATAATAGAATAAAACTGATTACCTACATTTAATATAGAATCTGCATCGGATTTATTTTGTTCGGTTTTATCTACTTGTTCAGCTTTTCCGCTATCTTTATCAACTACAATGTCACTAACAGTACCCTTTAGGCAATTTATAATAACCGGATCACCCACATAAAGCACACCGCCTTTTTTATAACAAGGCGTGAGCCACATTTCACCATTCCATGCAAGCTCACTATTCTTATAGTAATCTATAAGATAATCAACATTGACTTTCATAGAACCTTTACCGATCGTGGTTGTACTCCATGTCTCATATGATGTATTCAAATCAGCATCATAACGCGGATAAGTGGCAGTAACTAAGGTGTCAGAATCAGGAACAAAAAGAAGATCACTATTTGGCGTTGTGCCAGTCCATGTAATAGTTCCGTTTTTAACAACTGGCTTATTCCAGACTACGCCGGTTAATTTGAAATCATCAAGATGTACCGTACCATCGTCACCAGTGTCAAAGGATGATGAAGCATTTCCGTTTTCGTCAAAATTTACTACGGTAGAATTGCCTTTATTCCAAGGGTTATTTACCCCGGTTTTGGTGTAGGGTGTAAAGTACAAACTTTTTATAGGTGAACCATTATTTTCTTTGAAATCTGAAAATGATTTATTCCAGGTTAAGTTCTTTCTATCCAACGGACAAAAATCAATATCAGATTTAGAACCGTCATAATACACAGCTTTGACACCTAAAGAAAGATATTGACTACCAGAGAGATCAAAAGCAGATTTATTTACACCATTCGACCAAACGTCCACCCATTCCGCATGAAACGAATTATCATACCTAAAACCAATAAGTGAAATGTCGTTACCGATTGTTTCAGAATCAGTAGGAATTGAGGTTTGCTCTATTTTATCAATAGTTCCGTCAGCATTGTAATAGATCGTTACCGGTTGACCTATGTAATATGCCAAGTGTGGCACACGGTAGCACGGAAAAATCTTTACTTGTCGGATAAACTGAAAATCTGTTTTTCCCTTTTCCATTTCAAGCCACGGCAAAGTTAATTGCTTGTCACTTGATGTAAATTCTCCCTCAAAGGGCTGTAATTCTCCAAGCTTGTCCGGCTCTGTGGTGGTAGCCCACGCATAAGAAACTTTTACATATTCTTCTACATCGACATCTTTAGCATAAGAACGTTCTGTCGTGCCAATCCAACGAGCTGTTTTGCCGCTCATGGTAAAGCCAGTAAAACTATATGTTTCATCAGAAGTATCTTGTATGTTTGGAATTGATGTATCTATTTTTTTATCAGCAACATCACAAAAATATTGATGCAATTCTTCATCAGTAGAGTATGTATAAACATTATGACTGAATTTAGATTCTGCTACATGAGAATATAAAAAGCTAGACTGTCCAACACTACCAAACGCATTTTTAAATATTGTAGCATTAAAATAATATCCGTGTTCTGTATTATAAGAAGCAACAGAAGACCATATCTTACCGGCATTAGAACCGCTTTGTATGTAGTAAAAAGTTGTAAAAGGCTTACGGCTTAATAATATAAATGTAATAGGACGGTTAGCAATATTATAATCAAGGTAATCATCCTTCTGATAACAACCAATATAAACATCTTCCGGAATATACATTGTTATAGATTCAGAAACCTCTTGTGGAAAATCCGGATATTTTTCTTGAGATTCACCATTATTAAGGGTTATTTTATTATAGGCAGACATTTCTATTGAGTTGTAGCCCTCTGGAATAGAATCAACCAATCCGGCATGAACCGGGGTTACACTGAACAGCACAGCAGACACCAGAACCCCAAGGGTGAGGGCAACAGCGCAGAGGATTGTTATAAGCTTGTTTTTGTTGATTGTTTTTTGTTCCAATTTTTTCCCTCCTTATGTAAAAAATTTTTGAATGGTTTCAATCACAAAGGTGACAGCGGCAATGTCACCTAAATAACAACCGATTTTTACGGCTTTTTGTCGGTCTGTTTCTTGTGGATAAAACAAGACACAAGTTGAAGCCATGAAACCGATAATTATAACTAAAATGGTAAGAAATTCTTTCAAGAGATCACCTCCTTACAAGTACATAAGCATAAGCTTCAAAACGGAAAGTAGAGGATACACTATAAAAAAGCACCTTGCAATTATTAGAAAAGCGGAAAAAACGGGGTAGTCATGGGATGGATCATCTAATATGAAAGTTATCAAACCGAAAAAAGCACATATTAAATATTTATAAATTTGTTCCATTGTGTTCTCCTTTTCGTGAAAAAAGAGGGGTGCAGATCGTTCTGCATCCCTCTTATACTGCCGTGATCCGGGTTATACGGAACGCTTTGCAACTCCAAACAGACCGAAGCAAGCACAAGCTACGGAAACAGCTAACAGAATGTTCAGCGGATACTCTCCGAACAAACCCATGATAGACTTACATACAGAGATCAGAGTAGTAACGATAGCAGTATCGAAAGTAGGAGCGGCTTCTGCCGCCGCAATGATTGTTAAACCGGGCATATGTTTCTCCTTTCTTATAGATAATACCGAATACATACGTCTATGCTCTGGGTTTAGTTATCTATAAATGTTTTTGTTTATAAAATCAGCTTGCTGAAATTACCGGGGTAAAAGTTCGAACGTTCGAACTTTAGGGGGAAGTGTGGGGATCGAACCCACTCCGGCTCTCGTTGTTGTTTTCTGTGCGCACGCCACTCACACCATGAGATACTTCCCCATATTATTTTTTTTGGTTGTTGGGTTATGTGTTGCTGTTGCATGGGTGAGGGGTGATACTTTGCGTACCATTCCGAACCCCTCCCATGAAAAACTACGAAAGCAAAATACGCTTTTCTTGTTTTTCTATTGCGTCCCCTTGCCCCCTCCCAAGGGGACGAAAGGTCAAGGGCAAAAGCGCTTGATCTGGGAACTGGTAAAAATATAATTGCTTATAGTCGGGCTGAACCTTCCAGGCTTCACCCTTGCCACAGATAACAAAGTGATGCAGTTTTTAAGGGCAAGGGCATCACCAACAAAGAAAAGCGGGTGGCGGCAGACGGTAGTTGTTTGGCTATGGTCTGCGTTGTGGCTGTCCGGGGGCTTCGTAAGGGCTATTAACATCTTTTTGCGCCGGGAGGTGGGATAGTGCGCCCACATCCCGGCAAGATGCAAAAAAAGATCAAGGGCGGATTTGTTAGTGGTTAGTCGTTCCAAACGTCACTGAATATCACAAGAGACAAAAAAGAGGCAAGAAACGCAAGTATTACCATCCACCAATCAATAGGATCGCCAAGTAAAAAATCAACCACTACAACCGCCACGCCGATCAAAAAAAAATAAATCCCATAGTGTTTACCTTCCTATATAGAAAAAGCCGGGAATGTATCCACGTTCGTTTCTTCTGGGTACTAGCGCACATACAAGGTAAAGGGGGTAAGTTCGAACGTTCGAACACTCCCGGCGTTTTTTTCTTCACACTTGCCCGGCAGTCCGTAGGGAGACCAACCGGGCATCACACCGGAGAACGTACCGGGGAGAAGATCGCAAGGGGCACACCATGAAAATGAGATGTGATCACTTCTCTTTACTCCCTAGACCCGGAACGTTCCGGCGGCTTATTTCTTATCCTTGCCAGAATCAGCGGCGGCAGTACCGGGGAGATCATAGATACCAGTCACACGCAGAGTCTTTTTACCCTCATACTCACTAATCTGCATACCGAACACGTAGTCCTTGAAAAGTTCCTTGTTCTGCTTATAGACTTCCTCTGTACAGGACAAGCTTGTCGCTTCCGATCCCTGCAAAACAGCTAACTGGTAATACTTGCCATTGCTTCCGGTCATGCTCTTTTCTTCGATTGCTACCAAAGTACCTCTAAACTGTGTTGCTAATTTCATAATTGTTTACCTCAACTTTCTTTACACATGGGCGATCAGCACCATGGGGATAATGTTATATGTTTATCTTGAACACCTAAACAATGTAAGGTGATTCATGCAATAAATACCAAGAGCCAACAGCAATGTATTAAGAGGGATATAATCACGTTCCATAAGAACGCCGTCATTATGCAACTGATTCATTTTCAATGAAAGCGAAACCAGACGTTCTACTACTGTTTGCAAGGTATCAAGGGAAATATCTTTCCCCAGATCAGCGGCGCACGATTCTATATCATCAAGCACCGCACGACCAACCGGGGAAAGATTAGAAGTTACCATTTTACTACGATCTCAATACGCTTATGGTCAGCTTCAAAGTTCTTGCTTTTCAGAGCCTTTTCGATCAGATCGTTGAGACCGTCAAGATACTTGTTATATTCGTCAATGTTGTGAAACGTGACAAGCGTCTGGCTGTTTACCTCCGTAAAGTTGCCGTCTATGATCTCTTTACCGTTATAGGTATCATCACCAGAAGAATCACCGCCGGGAGCGTCACAATCGGAAGCGTCAGATTTTCCAGTATTTCCGTGAATATCTTTTACTTTTCTCTTGATGTCACGAACAGACATATCAACAGAAAACTTCGTCAACTGTGCATCCGTCACACCTAACAATGCGATCAACTTACTACTCTGGTAATCTTTCAGTTCCGGGCGGATTTCTTCCAGAATGTTTCCGTGTTCGTCACGGTTTGCAAAACGCTCTACAATATGAATAAAGTCACTACACGTTCCACGTGCAATGCCGTGTTCTTTTGCGGCGTAGTCATAAATGTTCTTGTAACCCAACAGACCGAAAGCGGAAGCTGAATACATCCAGTAGAGATCAAAAGCAATCCGGGTAAAGGAACTCTGAACATTGTTCAAAGACTTGCTAATAGATGCATTGCGCTTTCTGGCTTCTTTCAAGATCTCAATGTCTTTCAGTTCCTGTGCCTTTTTGGCTTCTACCTCTGCTTTGTTGGTGTCCTCCACCGCCGGGGCGGTGGGGGGATTCATAGGAGCGGCAACGGCTTTCTTTCTGGTGGTCTTTGCTTTTGCCGGGATCTGGGTTGCGGTTTTCTTCTTTATGGTTGTTGTACTCATTTTGCTTGTCCTCCTTATCAATCAAATGCAATAAAAGCAATATCTTCAATGTGGAAACGTCTTTCGGTATCGTCCGCAATCATTACATCAACACTAGGAATGGGATTATCAGAAAAAGGATCATCCTTTACGAACACCAGACCGGAAACGTTGTCGAGTTCAATTTCTTCAATGCGGTTAATCTGGACACCGGGAAAGGTTGCTCTGTCTGTAATGTGTGCTACTGTGATTTTTTTCATGTTTTTGTCCTCCTTGTGTGTGGGGTTCGAACGTTCGAACCAATATAAAAAATAGTATTGTGATCGGGATTTCGTGTCATTTCCTTATCACAATACTATTTTAATATTTTCAGGGTACAGTGTCCGGAAAAAAAGAACTTGACGTTTGGCACCAAGTCGGATATCATAAACATAAATATTTATTTACTACGAAGAAGTAGCATCAGACAGGCGTCTGGTGCTTTTTTTATGCGGAAAGTCTGGGTGAGTGTATGACACAGTTGGATAAAAACATAGCATTGAATCTCAAAAGAATTCGTAAGTCCAAAAATATGAGTCTGGATATGCTGGCAGAACGCACCGGAGTGAGTAAAAGCATGCTGGGACAGATCGAACGGGGAAAATCCAATCCCACGGTGTCCACTATAGGAAAAATCGTGGAGGGTTTGAAGGTGCCTTTCGAGCAGCTGATCTATGACAGAAAAGAGATCATGGTCATGCCCTCTCCGGAGGAGGCACCGGTCTTCAAGGAAAAGGAAGGCCAGTACCGGATCTATGTGATGCTTCCGTTTGATGCCGGCAGGAATTTTGAAATCTATCAGGGAGAACTGGACGGAAAAGCACAGATGGAAAGTGAATCCTACGGAGAACAGACATGGGAGTATCTGACGGTAGTATCCGGTGAGATCGAACTTATACTGGACGATCAGAGTTTTCATGTGAAAAGGGGAAGCTCACTCTATTTTGCATGTGACAGAAAACATGTATACCGCAATGCCGGTGAAGAGAAAGCGGTATGCAATATGATCGTCACCACACAGCATTAAACAAAACTTCCACGTTTTACAGCATCCTTTCCGTATTTTGCACGGATATCATCCAGAGCAGCATCCAGCTTCTGCTGTTTCTCAGAGCGTGGTGTGGTGTAATCAAACAGACTGAGCTGGACCGGTTCATCCTCGGGTACCAGCTTGGAGGTGCGTACACCCAACAGCCGGATGGGAGTTCCGTCCCACAGTTCGTCGAATAGGGAAACAGCACTTTCCAACAACAGATCCGGAGAGGCGGTAGGGACGGTCAGGGGCATCTGGTGAGAAACATTGCGAAAATCGCTGTAGCGGATCTCGGTACATACCTGGCCTGCCAGCTGATGGGAGGAGCGCAGGCGCTGCCCCACGGATTCACAGAGGGACAGTAATACCTTACGTGCGTCCTCTTCCGTCAGAGCATCACTGCTTAACGTGGTGGAATTGCCAATCCCTTTTGCTTTGGAAGGAACGAGTGCCACAACGGAATCGTCTATGCCATTGGCATATTTCCACAGACTACGGCCGTGGCTTTTGAGATGCGATTCCAAAATGACAGGGTCTGTCTTCGCCAGGTCACCTATGGTGAGGATCCCCAGTTTCCGAAGGGTTTCCGCACTGGAGTGTCCGCAGGTGAACAGGGCAGAGACGGGAAGCGGCCACATCTTTTCCGGGATCTCTTCCTGATATAAGGTATGTGTCTTATCCGGTTTTTGAAAATCCGAAGCCATCTTGGCCAGGACCTTTCGGTCCGAAATCCCAACATTTACAGTAAAATGAAATTTTTCCCGCACAGAATCACGAATGTAAGCAGCGGCAGCTTCCGGAGAGGAATACTGCACCGCGATCGGGGAATAATCCATATAACATTCATCAATGCTGACCTGTTCAATGTCCGGGCAGATACCTGACAGATGTTCCATGAGCAGCCGGCTTTTTTCGCGGTACATGGAATGATCCGGAGAGGCCATGACCAGATGAGGACATTTCCGCAGGGCGTTGACCACAGGCTCCCCCGTAGTGATACCGAAGGCCTTGGCGGGGATGGATTTGGCCAGTACCACGCCATGTCTGGTGGAAGTATCGCCCCCCACAATGGCGGGAATGGTGCAGATCCACGGAATCTCCCTGCGCCAGACGCTCCAGTGCCGTCCAGCTTAAAAAGGCGGAATTAACATCAATATGAAAAATAAGACGATCGCGGTCCGGCATAGGCAGCTCCTCTCTGCAAAACTTTTTCCAATATAGTTAGTATAGCATAGAATACGTCGGCGGAAAACATATAAATCGAACAGATATTCTTGCTTTACAAGGCATATAAATGCTGATAGAATCTATATGTTACAAAGTTATTACAACAGATCGGCATAAAAAAGTCCTATGTGGACATACTGATATAGATACAATAGATTGAGAAGGAATCCATGAAGAAACTGACATCTTACTCGAAGAGAGTAAAATATACATATGTGAAAACCACGCTGGTAACTATTTTTGTGAGTCTTTTTTTCCTAAAAGGATATACAGTGTTTGAGAAGACCGGAGAAAATTACTTTCATGTATTTTTGAACGGAACGGAGATCGGAACCGTAGGCGAAGCGGACAGAGCTGAACAGCTTTTAAAGGAAGCCAGAAGAAATATCGCTTCCCAGAGCGAGGATATGATTTTTATAGACGCAGATCTGAAGCTTGTGGGCGAAGAAGCTTTGTGGGGCACACTGACAGGGGAAGATACCATGCTGGCAGCCATGGAGCGTGAGCTGGAGAGCAGTATCCGTGAGACATCCCACAGATCTTATACTATGAAGGTAAATGAATACATGGTTAACCTGTCCAGTGTGGACGAGGTGAAATCTCTGCTGCAGGCAGCAGTGGACAAATATGATTCGGAAGAAAAATTCAGCGTGGAACTGACGCATGATGCACAGAAGGAATTCAATGTGCTTACCACAGAAGTGGTGAATCGTCAGGAACTGACCGCACAGGAAGAGCAGAAGGAAGAAGCCATCTATGCAGGTGGTGTACAGACAGCCCTGGATCAGGCCGGCACCCAGGCAGATCAACAGGAAGAAAAGGATTTCGAGGACTACGAGTTGGGTCTGATGACTATGGATTTTGAGGAGAAGGTAGAGATCGTGGAGACCTATCTGCCGGAAAGCATGCTGACACCGTTAGACCAGGCCATCGAAGATGTGATCAAGGATCAGGAGACTCCCGGAGAATACGAAGTTGTCAGCGGAGATACCCTGTCTGAGATCTCTATCAAAGTCAATATTCCCATTGACCAGATCATTGCCATGAACAGTGAGACGCTGACGGATGAGAATTCCACGATCCGTGTGGGAGACAAGCTGATCATTACCGTGCCGGAGCCCGAGCTGTCCGTGGAGCGCATGGAACAGAATTACTACGAAGAAATCTACGATGCAGATGTAATCTATGTGGATAACGATTCCTGGTATACGACACAGACCAAGATCTTACAGCAGCCTTCCGCGGGCTTCCGCCGCGTGGTGGCAGACGTATCCTATCTGAATGACAGAGAGGTGACCAGGGATATTCTGAAGGAAGAGGTTGTTATGGAGGCGGTTCCGAAGATTGTAGAACGGGGAACCAAGATTCCGCCCACCTATATCAAACCGATCTCCGGCGGACGTCAGTCGTCCGGATTCGGACGCAGAAAGTCACCGACCAAGGGTGCCAGCAGCTATCATAAGGGAGTAGACTGGTCGGTTCCTACCGGAACTGCGGTATTTGCATCCTGTGGCGGAACCGTTGCGAAAGCCGGATGGGGAAGCGGATACGGTTATTGTGTCTACATTAACCATGAGGACGGCAGACAGACCAGATACGGTCATTTAAGCAAGGTACTGGTCAAGGCAGGGCAGACGGTAAAACAGGGAGAACGTATCGCACTCAGCGGAAATACCGGTATCAGTACGGGACCTCATCTTCATTTTGAGATTCTGATTAACGGCAGCCAGGTGAACCCGCTCAAGTACCTGAATTAGGGTGTTGTATTTACAAATTCCCCAAAATGTGGTATAAGTGCTTAAGAAGGTTTTTTCTGATCTGAGAATAACAGAGGTAAGAACAATGGAACAATACGCAATCAAAGGCGGTAATCCATTAGTCGGAGAAGTGGAAATAGGAGGTGCTAAGAATGCGGCACTTCCTATTCTTGCTGCTTCCGTAATGACGGATGAGACTGTTTATATAGAAAATATGCCGGATGTAAGAGACACGAACGTACTTTTGTGCGCTATGGAGAACATTGGTGTGATCGTAAAGCGCACCGATCGCCATAAGGTGACTCTCAACGCATCCAATATCAGTGAACTTGTAGTAGAAGATGAAAATATCAAGAAGATCAGAGCTTCCTATTATCTGATCGGTGCTCTTTTGGGAAAATATAAGCATGCAGAGGTGGCACTTCCCGGCGGCTGTGATATCGGCTGTCGTGCCATTGACCAGCACATCAAGGGATTCCGTGCCCTTGGTGCGGAGGTGAAGATCGAGCATGGACTGATCAAGACCCATGCGGAGCATCTTCGCGGCAGTCATATTTATATGGATGTGGTCAGCGTTGGTGCTACCATCAATATCATGATGGCCGCTGTAATGGCAGAAGGCACTACCATTATCGAGAATTCAGCCAAGGAGCCCCATGTGGTAGACCTGGCGAACTTTTTGAACAGTATGGGAGCCAACATCAAGGGCGCCGGCACGGATGTGATCCGTATCAAGGGTGTATCCCATCTGCATGGTACCGAGTATGCCGTGATCCCCGACCAGATCGAGGCGGGCACATTTATGTTCGCGGCAGCGGTGACCAAGGGCGATGTAACGGTGAAAAATGTGATCCCCAAGCATTTGGAGTCTATTACGGCGAAGCTGCTGGAGATCGGCTGTGAAGTAGAGGAAGCGGATGACTGTATCCGCGTGGTGGCATCCAAGCCTCTGCAGCATACGCAGGTGAAGACTCTGCCTTATCCCGGATTCCCTACCGATATGCAGCCGCAGATCACCGTGGCACTGGGACTGTCCAAAGGGACCAGTATTGTGACCGAGAGTATTTTCGAGAATCGGTTCAAATATGTAGATGAACTGACCCGTATGGGAGCCAATATCAAAGTAGAGGGCAATACCGCCATCATTGACGGTGTATCCAGATATACCGGAGCGAATATTTCCGCACCGGATCTGCGGGCAGGTGCCGCACTGGTACTGGCAGCAATGTCTGCGGAAGGATTTTCTACAGTGGATGACATCCGCTATATTGAGAGAGGTTATGAAGACTTCCATCTGAAATTACAGGGACTGGGAGCGCAGATCGAGTTGATCGAAACCGAGAGAGATTTACGGAAGTTCAAATTAAAGATCGGTTGATCCTGTCGGGATTACTGATGCTACAACTGAGTGCGTGCTACAACTGAGAAAAAATGTCTGTTGACAAACAGGGCATCTCATAGTAAGCTAGCCTACGTAGAAAAGTTCATATAGACTTTCCCTTATTCAGAGTGGTGGAGATACATAGGATCGAGGAAGCCACGGCAACCCCGCATACGAGATGCGGAAGGTGCCCACCTGAGCGAGCAATTGTCGAACAATAAGAGGATTTGATCAATCGTTAAATCAGTCCGCTTAGTAAAGCGGACTTTTTTGTATCATTCAGAGCGACTGGCATCGAAGATGCGATTTTGCGAATATGGCGTTGGATGATAGGACTTTAAGTAACTTATACACCACTAGACCCTCTTCCCATAGGGAAGCAGAATGGAGGACAAATGGAAAAACGTTTATTTACATCGGAGTCCGTAACCGAAGGACATCCCGATAAAATCTGTGATGCTGTATCTGATGCGGTGCTGGATGCACTGATGGAGCAGGATCCGTTCAGCCGTGTAGCATGTGAGACCTGCACCAACACCGGTTTCGTACTGGTAATGGGTGAGATCACCACCAAGGCTAACATTGATATTCCCGCTATCGTTCGTAAGACCGTGACCGAGATCGGTTATGACTCTTCCGAGAAAGGCTTCGATGGCAATACCTGTGCCGTTATGGTGTCTCTGGACAAGCAGTCTGCCGATATCGCTATGGGCGTAGACAAGGCACTGGAAGCAAGAGAGAGTCATATGACTGACGAGCAGCTGGATGCGATCGGTGCAGGAGACCAGGGTATGATGTTCGGTTTTGCTACCGATGAGACTCCGGAATATATGCCGTATCCTATCTCCCTGGCACACAAGCTGACCAGACAGCTGACCAAGGTACGTAAGGACGGAACATTATCTTATTTAAGACCCGATGGTAAGAGCCAGGTATCTGTAGAGTATGATGAGAATGGCAAGCCTGTCCGTCTGGAAGCTGTCGTTCTGTCTACCCAGCATGACGAGCATGTATCTCAGGAGCAGATTCATGAGGACATTAAAAAATACGTATTCGATCCGATCCTGCCCACAGACATGATCGACGCAGATACCAAATTTTTCATTAATCCTACCGGACGTTTCGTGATCGGCGGACCCAACGGTGACAGCGGACTGACCGGTCGTAAGATCATCGTAGACACCTACGGCGGATATGCCCGTCACGGCGGCGGAGCTTTCTCCGGCAAGGACTGCACCAAGGTGGACAGAAGTGCCGCTTATGCCGCTCGTTACGTTGCTAAAAATATCGTAGCGGCAGGACTGGCTGAGAAGTGTGAAATTCAGCTGTCTTACGCTATCGGCGTAGCACAGCCTACCTCCATCATGGTAGATACCTTCGGCACCGGCAAACTGCACGATGACAAGCTGGTAGAGATCATCCGTGAGAATTTTGACTTAAGACCCGCCGGCATCATCAAGATGCTGGATCTGCGCAGACCTATCTATAAGCAGACCTCTTCCTATGGTCACTTCGGACGCACCGATGTGGATCTGCCCTGGGAGAAACTGGACAAGGTAGATCTGTTAAAAAAATATTTGTAAGTGGAGTGCCCTTTGCGACACATTTATGAATTGGGTGCATGGCTCGTAACGTAGGGCTTCCGTAAACCACTCGGGGAGTTCTGTTTGTATTATAAACGCCATTTTTTGCTAAAAAAATACAAAAACATGAGATTTTGCCATGTAAAAAGCAGTTATTTTCGCTGAGCGTGCAAAATGAAGAAATTCCGTACAAAAATTCCTGATTT
>OCHV01000702.1_pt1 | contig 25592 bp, 24 predicted proteins | sample 1538461 | NCBI WGS metagenome assembly OCHV01 (sample SAMN04571692, study PRJEB22368) | human gut metagenome | biome: human gut; material: stool | host: Homo sapiens | place: Luxembourg | collected 2012-08-03 | reverse complement strand
GGTTTTTACGTTAATTATAGTACCATTTTCCCATTCAAAAGTGTGCACAAACTTCACAAAAGTTGCACATGCTTTTTGTGCACTTTGTATAGTACCTTTTTCCCATTTTCGAAAAAACCTTCTCTTTGGCTTCTACTCCTCCGTTGTCTCAGTTACAACATCAGCTCCGCTCTGAAATAATGCTTCAAATTCATCTCTTCCAATCTTTTCTTTTTCCAAAAGAAGGTCTGCTGATTTATGGAGTACATCACTATTTTCCTGAATAATTGCTCTTGCTTTGTCATAGCATTCGTCAATGATACGTTTTACTTCTTCATCAATTTTGGATGCAACACCCTCGCCATAGCCTCTGGTATGTGCAAGATCTCTTCCGATAAACACTTCGTCATCATCATTGTTATAATTAATCAGTCCGACATTTTCGGAAAATCCGTATTTCGTTACCATTGCTTTGGCAAGCTCGGTTGCCTGCTTGATATCCTGTGAAGCTCCGGTTGTGATATCATCAAAAATCAACTCTTCTGCCACACGTCCACCTAAAGAAACAATTATCTGCTGCAGCATTCTCCCCTTGGTATCAAACATTTCATCACGCTCCGGCAATGGCATCGTATAGCCTGCTGCTCCACCACCGGTTGGGATAATGGATACGGTATATACCGGTCCCACATCTGGAAGTACATGGAATAAAATCGCATGACCCGATTCGTGATATGCGGTAATCTTCTTTTCTTTCTCGGTAATAATCCGGCTCTTCTTCTCCGGACCAACACCTACTTTTAAGAAGGATTCCTTAATATCTTTCTGGATAATATAACTTCTGTTTTCTTTGGCTGCAACAATTGCCGCCTCATTTAAAAGATTCTCCAGGTCTGCTCCGGTAAAACCTGCTGTAGTCTGTGCAATCTGTTTCAAATCCACATCCTCTGCCAGGGGTTTATTCTTTGCATGTACCTTTAAGATTTCTTCTCTTCCACCAATATCCGGACGCCCCACATGTACCTTACGGTCAAATCTGCCCGGACGCATAATTGCAGGGTCTAAGATATCGACACGGTTGGTTGCTGCCATTACGATAATTCCTTCGTTGACACCAAATCCGTCCATCTCTACCAGAAGCTGGTTCAAGGTCTGCTCCCGTTCATCATGTCCGCCGCCCATACCGGTTCCTCTTCTTCTTGCCACTGCATCAATCTCGTCGATAAATACGATACACGGTGCATTTTTCTTGGCATCTTCAAAAAGATCACGTACACGGGATGCGCCGACACCAACAAACATTTCTACGAAATCAGAACCGGAAATACTAAAGAACGGAACGCCTGCTTCTCCGGCAACTGCCTTGGCAAGCAGAGTCTTACCGGTTCCGGGAGGTCCCACCAGAAGAACTCCCTTCGGGATTCTCGCTCCCAGTCTGGTATACTTTCTCGGCTCTTTTAAGAAATCTACGATTTCTTCTAATTCTTCTTTTTCTTCCTGCAGTCCTGCCACATTTTCAAAGGTTACATTGCGGTTCTCATCGGTGGTCATCTTTGCCCGGCTTTTTCCAAAATTCATCATCTTGCTGCCACCACCACCGCCTGCTGCCTGATTGTTCATAACAATCATAAACAGAATAAACATTGCTCCAAACACAAGTAAGAGCGGCAATAAATTCATCAGCCAGTTTTCTGCCGGAATATCATTCACCACATAAGAAGTAAATTTTTCCTTATCCATCAGCGATTGAGCCTCACTGACATCCAGCACATATAAGGTCTCTTCTGACTTATCCGTTTTGACAATATCCAGTCTTCCGGTTGGATAAACTCTGTTTGGCTGCACTTCTACAGATTTAATCTCATCATCAGCCAGTTCCTGTTTAAACTGGGCATAATTATAGTCATCCTGATTCAGATGCTGTCCGTCCAGTAAGAACCAGACCAAAACCACAACTACAATCAGACTGATATAAAAGCCCCATCCTCTATATGATTTCTTCACGCAAACTCCTTCCTATCCCAAATCAAGAATGCCAATGTATGGCAGATTGCGATAGCGCTGGTCATAATCAAGACCATATCCTACTACAAATTCATCCGGAATTTCAAAACCGGTATAATCTACCGCAACGTCTGTTATCCTGCGATCCGGTTTATCTAACATTGCACACAATTTTAAGCTCTTCGGTCCTCTGGCGGATAAATCATCCAGCAGATAACGCAGTGTTCTTCCTGTATCAATAATGTCTTCAATGACAATTACATTTCTACCTTCAATAGATTCTTCCAAATCTTTCTTTATGGTGATTTTTCCACTGGACACGGTTGACGCGCCATAACTGGAAACGCACATAAAATCAATTGTTACCGGCACGGTAATACGCTTTGCCAGTTCACAGGTAAAGAATATACTTCCCTTCAGTATGCAGATTAAATGAACGCTTTCACCTTCATAATCCTTGCTAATTCTTTCTCCTAATTCAGCAATTTTACGATCAAGTTCTTCCTCTGAGAGTAATACACGAATCTGCTCACTCATTGTCTTCTCTTCCTCCATAATATTGTATTTCCAAAATCGTCTTCGTTGTACTGCTTACTTTGTAATATGCACTGATCCGGTATCCCACAATCCACAGGATATGAGCACCGTCTGCCACCAACGGAATCGTGTCCCGCTGCTCTTTTAAAATTTTCTCATTTACAAAATACTGCTTCAGCTTCTGTGTTCTGCCCGTCTCATCCAGCACAAAATAATCGCCCGGCTGTCTGTTCCGAATCAAAAGACTATTTTTTATTTTATCATAATCCAGCCATTTCGTATACTTTTTTTTAGAAATTCCTTCCGGTAACTCTTCCCGTTTATAAATCCGGCAGGCAAAATCCGGATGTTCTTCTATTGAAATCCCACAACAACCGGCTGGTTGACCGCTTTGTCGTCCGACCGGCTGACTGGAAGACTGACTGGAAAGCATTCCTACCGGTTCTGTAATTTTATGCTCCGGTTGTTTTTCACACTTTTGCAGACGCACACCGCCATAAGTCCGCTCTGCCACCACCTGATAAGGCAGGTTCACGCTTCTTCCCGTCTGCATGGAAAAAAGTTTCTGTACCAGTTCTACATGGGTTCTTGTAATATCTTTACTGCTTGCGGCCGTCTCACAGATACACTCCTTTATAATGCTTGTATACAGGATTTCCGGTTCTTTTAAAAGCTCCTCCGATATCAGGAAAGCCTGCGTCTTTCGGAAATCTCTTTCTACATATTGTGCCCTTTTTTCTTCTATTACAGCAGACAGATATTCCTGTGTCTTCCGGATGTCATCCCCCAGCTGTTCCATATGGGCATAAACTCCGGCATTCAGTTCCTCCAACACCGGAAGTACCTGATTACGGATCCGGTTTCTGGTATAATCCAAAGATGCATTGGTAGCATCTGTACAGTAGCTTTCACCTTTTTCTTTTAAATAATTTTCGATTTCCACCCTTGCCGTATGAAGAAGCGGACGGATGACGCCATCTCTCACCGGCGGAATTCCAGCCATGCCACGCATGCCGCTGCCCCGGATCATATTCCAGAGCATGGTCTCTGCCAGATCATTACGGTTATGGGCAACTGCAATTTTCCCTTCCGGCGCACCCAATTCTTCTAACGCTTTGTGAAAACTCTTGTATCGTAAATTTCTTCCCGCCTCTTCTTCCGAATATCCATGCTGCTTTGCATATTCCGGCACATCATAATCATAGCGGAATAGCTGCACCTGATACCGCCTGCAAAGTTCCTCTACAAATGCTGCATCCTGAAGGCTTTCTTCGCCCCGGATGCCATGCTGCACATGGACTGCTGCCAGCGTAAAGGAAAGTTTTTCTTTCAATTCCAGCAGATGCAGCAGCAGGCATACGGAATCTGCGCCACCGGACACTCCGGCAACCACTACATCCGACTGCTCAATCATATGATATTGTTCCAGAAAAGATTCTACACCAGGAATCATATTATTTCTCCCAAATTGCGGTGGCAAGCACCGTCATATCGTCTGCCGCCTTTCCTCCGGTAAAAAGTAACACCCGCTCTAAAATGCGCTTTGCAAGAATTGTTGCATTATTAGTCTCAATGCTTTCTATGATTTCCTGCATGGTTTCTTCCGGATTCGGCACATGTAAATATTCTAGCACACCATCTGATACCATGACAAGGAAATCTCCGTTATATAAGTCCTTTTCGCTTTTTTCCATATCCAGTTTATAAGACACGCCCACCGGAAGACTGGTGGAAATAAGACATTCCACTATGCCATTTCTCCGGATAAAGGTTGCCGCCGCTCCGATTTTATAAAAACGGCAGGTTCCGTCATATAAATCCAGTTCACTGATATCCACCGTGGAAAATAAATCCTCCTGCCCTTTCATCACCATGGCAGAATTCATCATGCGGGCTGCCGTTTCCACATCAAAGCCCGCCTCCAGAAATTTTTCCACCAGTTCAATGACCATTTCACTTTCCTTGCAGGCAAGACTTCCAGAACCCATGCCATCCGATAAGCACATGACCATTTTTCCACTTTCCGGCTCCAAAAAAGAAAAGTTATCCCCGGAAACGGCTGCTCCATCCTTTACCATCCTGGCTACGCCATAAATTGCCTGAAACCGCGGCTCTTCTTCATAGGTATAGAGGTTGACGCCTTTTCCAATCAGCGTCTTGGTATCCTTCTCCGGAATCATGCGCCGGTTCAGTGCTCCGGCTACTGCCTTTGTCAGTTCTCTCGTAGTGACACAGCCATCTTTTACCATGACTTTCATTACAAGTTGCCAGCGGCCGTTTTCCTTTTCCCAGAGCTGTTCATCAATCACTTTTATGCCCCGCTCCCTTGCCCGGTAAGCTATGTCCTGTAGATTTGACCGGCACTCTTCTGTAATATTTTTCTGCTTCTTTGCACAATCCTCCATGATATATGCCATGGCATCCAGCTGCTCGGCTATGACCTCACGGTTTTCTACCAGCCGGTTGTACCACGCCATATTTAAAGAAGCTTTTTCAAATATCCGAAGAGCCTCCGCCGTCATTTCCTGCATATAGGGGCAATATTCTTCCATTTTCTTTTCAATATCGCGGTTTGTCTTTCCCGCCTCCCGGATAGATTGCAGCAGTGACGACAAATAGCCGTACATGGGGCTGTCATCCTTTTCCCAGCAAAGAGCACACTGGTCGCAGGAAACACACATTTTCCCGGTTATCTCATTTTGCATCCTGCCCATTTCCTCTGCCGAGAAACTGGTATGTTCCACATTCATCCGCCCGAATATATCTGAAAGGCTTTGAAAGGACTTTGCATAGGTCAGTAGTTTTTCTTCTTCATTACTCTTTATCTCCGGTATTGGCTGATTCACAAATGTGAATTCCAGGAAGCTATGTATGATACGGCTTAACACCATGGTGGCTGCAAATATAAAGACTCCTTCTAAGACCGCCATTTCCGTCCGCATTCCGTCTCTTACGTTTAACATTTCTCCAAATACAGATAATAAGGTTGCCGAACAGCCTGCGCCAAAGGCAGCTATCCAGGTATAACAGCCTTTATTTACCCATTCTGCCAGCTTGATGATTACTATGGTTACCAGCAGTGTCATTACATATTTTGTCATCAGTGTCAGCGGCAGCATAAATGCCATTCCAAGAAACATTCCGATTCCCAGCAGCAGCCGTCCGCCCCGTTCCAGGTAAGCTGCCGCAAAATATGCCGGGATAAAAGGGTAGCAGCCTGCAAATCCTAATTTACACACTGCTACCCCTATAAAACATATTACCGCCTGTTTCGTTCTCAATTTCTTCATTTCCATTGTTCCTCCTTCTCCTGTCATTTGTGACAGCAGAAGCTATTATAGAAATGTTTGTCCGAAATCTTTGTCAAACCGTTGTCTCATTTCAAAAAAGTTTTCGGCAAAAAGCGGAATGGTTTGTCTATTTTAAGTTTTTCTATGGTCTTTATGTTTTCGAAGCTGTTCTACTTCTTGTCTTCCTTGAAGATAATCTCATTTTCATGGGTCAGTCCCAGCTTGCTCTTTGCCTGGTCTTCAATATATTCCTGACTCTTGGTATATTCTTCGTAATTATCCAGCTGATTCTGACGTTCTGTTTCATCTTCTAAAGATTCCGTCAGTGCCTTCTCTCTGGCAGTATACTCCTGCTCCTTCTGGTAGAGCTTAACAATCTGAACTGACATAATCACCAAGAACATTATCGCAATCAAAGAGATACAGATTCTTCCGTTTCGTTTCTGTTTTCTTTTTCTTCGACTATTTGTCATACTCATTTCCTCATCTATAGTTTACATAATACCATTCTAATGGTTTTACGGATTTTTTTCAACGTTTTTTGTAATTTTCGTAATAATCTTCTGATTTTCCCTTTCAGGAAACGTAAGGGTACTGCCACCATGCGAAATACTGCCCGCAATGGTTTCCCCACTACTTGAAACAGTTTCTTAAATACTTTTACGATTCCCTTCACCAGCCATGGACTGATGGCATAATTGCATAACAGCATCCCAACGCTCATGCCCAGCATGCAAAAGCCCCGGATTGCTCCGTCATTTTCCCGGCAGAGCATAATAAATATAAATATGGCACTGCCGATGCAGTACAGCATATCCTCCACTGCAACCATCCCGGTTCTATGGGGTATCAGCCTGCGCAGAATCCGAAGCAGGTCAAAGGCTAAGATTAACAGAAATCCCACCAGCATGAACCGGAGGAACCTTAAGGCTTCACCGGAAATTTCCGGGCTGATTTCTATCATTTAAACAACCTGCCTAAGAAGGATTCTCCGCCACCTTTGTGATAGGTTTCCACATCCGAATAGGTTAAGCCATCAATTTTCCCTGTGACATCCACTTCCCCCTGTTCTAAGGACAGGCGGTTTACATGAAGGTCATTTCCCTTTATCAGAAGCATTCCCTGTTCTGTTTCCAGTAAAATCTCATTTACATCAAAAGAAAGCACATCCAGCACTCCGCTGAAGTTTGCACTTTTCCGGTTTGCCAACAATACTTTATGTGCTTTTGCTGTTTTCAATTCTTCCATTCAGTCTCATACTCCTTTACCCGAAAGTTAGTCCTTTCCAAAATATATGAGACTGTTTCTCTTTTTATGCGTTTTTACTCTTTTACAGATAGCGGAATAATTCTCCTGCCTCTTCTTTCTTGGTGGTATCTGCGATTGCAACCACTTCTACTTTCACCGTCTTCTGGCCAAACATGATTTCGATGATGTCACCTGCTTTTACATTGACGGATGCTTTCGCCGGTTTGCCATTTACGGTGACACGTCCGGCATCACAGGCTTCGTTGGCAACAGTTCTTCGTTTAATCAGGCGGGTTACCTTTAAATATTTGTCTAATCTCATTTGCTTACCTTCTTTCTTTTTTGAAATTCGAAGGAAAACAGATATCTTTTCCTTCTTTCAAATACAGCATGTACAGGAAACAATCCTGCCAAATCAGAATGTTGTAATTGCAAGGCTGCGTTTTTTCTTTTCTGATAAAACCAGTCTTTCCAATGTTTGACAAAATGCGGTGGATTGTTCGTCTGCATGCGGATACATGAACGAGACGGTTAGGGCGGCTTGCATTCTTTGGAGCAACCGGCAACGCTGACACAGGGATGTGTCAGCGAGGCGCAATTGGAGCATGGATGCGACTTTGCGCCGGTTGCCGGAACAGCCATTTTTTTAAAAGAATGCCTAGCCGCCCTTACTGGTGAGTGTCGTATCCACAACAGACGGACAACCGCCGCATTCCGTCAAAGCAACCGGAAAGACAGGTTCTGCCAGAAAAAACGCAGCCCTGAAATTACCACGCATTCTGATTTCACGCAGCATTCTTTCCTGTACATGCTTTACTTTAAAAAAGTGAAAAATAAATCTCTTTCTCCTTCGAATTTCAATAAAAAAAGGTGTAGCAAAAGCAGTTTTCTACTTTCGTTACACCTCTAATCAGAATCATTTTATCAACTTATTTATTGATTAAATCTTTTAAAGCTTTTCCTGCTTTGAACTTAGGTGCTTTAGAAGCTGGAATAACCATCTCTTTACCGCTCTGTGGGTTTCTTCCTGTTCTTTCAGCTCTTTCAGATACTTCGAAAGTACCGAATCCAACTAACTGGATTTTCTCACCTTTTTTTAATTCTTCAGCTACGATATCAGTGAAAGCTTTTAAAGCTGCCTCTGCATCTTTTTTAGATAAAGCTGTTTTTTCAGCCATAGCTGATACTAATTCTGCTTTGTTCATGTTAAAATTCCTCCTCTGGATTTTATAATTCTTCTTGAGGTCTACACTCTCCAAGATTACCTACGAATATATTTATACTTGTTTTTCCTTTATTTGTCAAGGAAAATACGGTAAATTAAGGCATACAATTTGGTCTATAACATTTTATTGATTTTGTCCAAAACTGCTTTTCCAAGGACTTCATATTTCTGCTCTGCTTCTTCCATAGATGAACCCTTCACACCAATATAGAATTTTACTTTCGGCTCGGTACCGGATGGTCTTACACAGAACCACGCAGCATCGTTTAATTCATAGTAAAGTACATTAGAGCTTGGAAGTCCTGTTGCTGTTACTGCTCCGGTTGCAAGGTCTGTAATGGTATCCTTCTTGTAATCACGTACTTTTTCAACTTTATAGCCACCAATTTCAGTTAAAGTTTCGCTGCGCAGTGTATCCATGATTTCCTGAATCTTAGCCAGACCCTCGATTCCCTTTAATGTAATAGACTCAACATGGTCTTTATAGTATCCATATTTTTCATACATGGCAAGCATTGCATCCCAAAGAGTCATATTCTTGGTCTTGTAATATGCAGCAGCCTCACATAACGCCATAGATGCTACCACTGCATCCTTATCTCTTGCATAGGTTCCGGTCAGGCAGCCGTAGCTTTCTTCCATACCAAAGAGGTAGGTTCCTTTTCCGGTCTTTTCGAACTCTAAGATTTTGCCACCGATAAACTTGAATCCGGTTAATACTTCGATTAACTGAATGCCATAGTATTCTGCAATGGCATCTGCCATATTGGTAGATACGATGGATTTGATAAATGCACCATCTGCCGGCAGGGAGCCGTTGATTGCTTTCTTCTGTCCGATGATATAATCACCAATCAGGCAGCCGGACATATTTCCGGTTAAGGAATGATATTCTCCCGTCTTAGAATCCTTTACATATACACCAAGACGGTCTGCATCCGGGTCAGTTGCAAGGATTAAGTCTGCATCTACTTTCCTGCCCAGTGCAAGTCCCAATGCAAATGCTTCCTCTGCCTCCGGGTTCGGATAACTTACGGTTGGGAAATCTCCATCCGGAAGCTCCTGTTCCGGAACAACATATACATTTTCAAAGCCAAGCTCTTTTAACACACGGCGGACCGGGATATTTCCTGTTCCATGTAATGGTGTGTATACAATCTTAAGGTCTTTGCCTACTGCATCAATGGCATCCTGATGTACCACAAGCTTCTTAAGCTCTGCAATATAAGCATCATCGATTGCCGCGCCGATAGTCTCATAAAGGCCTGCTGCCCTGGCATCCTCTAAGGACATGGTCTTAACGGTGCTGTAATCAGTTACTTTCTTTACTTCATCCATAATTCCGGTATCATGAGGTGGTGTAATCTGTGCACCGTCCTCCCAGTATACCTTGTATCCATTGTATTCTGGCGGGTTGTGGCTTGCTGTAATATTAATTCCGGCAGTGCATCCTAATTTACGGACTGCATAAGATAATTCCGGTGTTGGTCTTAATGACTCAAATACATATGCTTTGATTCCGTTTGCTGCAAGGCAAAGTGCAGATTCATCTGCAAATTCCGGTGACATATGTCTGGAATCGAAGGCAATTGCCACACCCTTATCCTGTGCATTTACTTTTAAAATATAATTTGCAAGACCCTGTGTTGCTTTGCGGACAGTATAGATGTTCATACGGTTGGTACCGGCACCGATCACCCCACGTAATCCTGCTGTACCAAACTCAAGATCTTTATAGAAACGATCCTCAATTTCCTTGTCATTGTCTTTGATTGCCTGAAGTTCAGCCTTGGTTGCCTCATCAAAATACGCTCCCTCAAGCCATGCTTCGTAAGTTTCCTTGTAACCCATTCCTGATTTCCTCCTGCTTTTCATTTATGTTGTTTACCAAAAGAACCTGCCAGTGGCAGCCTCCTTCGGATGTCTCGCCCTTTCATTTCTCCCACTAATTCGTAAGACTGTTAACTACCTGATTTAATGTACTTGTCGAAGAATTATTGTTACTGGTTAATGTATCAATAATTTCACTCAATGCCTTCCTATATGCATCAGAGTCACTGGATGAACTTCCACTGGAGCTGTTAGTTCCACTGGAATTCGATGTACTGTCGGAATGCTTATGCTCCACGGTTGTATTCTCTTCATTTCCGGCAGTTTCCGTCGATTCTGTCTCTGTGCTGCCCGTATCATCACCTGACAACGCAATTTCTATCTGTGCTTCCGGTGAATTTACATATAGCCGCTTCGACCAGGTGTCATATCCATCTGCAGTAATCTGTATGGAATGAATGCCATACTGCAGCTGTAATGGCTGTGTATAATCAACCTGACTACCATCAATATACATCAAAGCGCCTGCAACATCAACCGCAAAGGTTAAAGTACAATATTTCGGATCCTCACCCTTTATGGAATCTACATCCACGGAGGTCTGCTCATTTCTTGTTACAGCTACCTCTGTGGAACCGCCGTAGCCATTGCCGGCAACGGTTAATTCATAGGTTCCTTCCGGCACCTCTAACTGCATATTCTCCGTAATCTTATAATAATTCTTATGGTTCAGGCTTAACCAGCCGCCCTCTAATGCCTGTGTATTTACAAGCTGGATGACTCCATGTCCTGTTGTAACGGACACTGACAGCACTTTCCGGTCAATTCCCTGTATTCTTAAGGTGTCCTGTCCGGTAACTGCGGACAATTCTATGGCTGCATCTCCTGAAAACACTTGTAATTCTTCATCATAAGAATACTTTGTGTCTCCGATGGTAAATATCTTATCTTCTTCATTATAGGAAAATTTTCCGATATCGTCCATCTCCCATGCATCTGCCGACTGCTCCACCTTTTCTAATATCAGGTCTTTGTCCCGTAGTTCCCGGTACCATGGATGCAGCCGAAATCAGACTACCATGTCTGTCTTTAAAAATTGTCCCGTCTGTATAAGAATACTGTTCATAACGTCCCGTGTCAATATTCAGAAATGTCATTGTTGAAAGTGTTGTATCAACACCACTTACCGTATACAGGCTACTTTCCTCTGCCTGTGTCTCTTCCTCCGTTGCTGCCTCAACACCTGATGCATAGCCTTTCATGCTGACAGGCCCATCGTCTTTCCTTCCAGCCGCTCAAGGCCACAAATACTGTGAAAATAACCAAGGCCAACAGCCAGTGCTTCCCTGATTGCTTCATTTCGCACCTCTTTTTCTCCTGTATGCTCTTTTCCTCCGGCAATTGCCTGTACATGATTATACATGATTATTCCACAAAATAAAATAACATTCTTAAAAACTGCTGGCGGATTTCTTCCTGTTCGATAACCCGGTTCAACTTCTCAATGTCTCTGCCGGACACCCACGCCTTATTGGCATTAAAGTAGTGATTTGCCACTTTCCAGAACTTCTGTGGGTATGCCATCCTTACATAAAGCTGCTCCCATTCCTCTGGTAATAATTTTCGTCTTTTTTCGTAAGCTGCCAGCATATCCGTTGCCAGCCCGATATTAAAATTATGTTTTTCCATCAGTTTCCGTAAGAAATGCGCCAGATCCCCTACCAGCACATCATAATGTGCCTGTTCAAAATTTGTAATTATAATTTTACCATGGGTAAATAATACATTATGCTGGTTAAAGTCTCCATGGCAGATTCCATACATTGCTGCTTCCCGGCTCTGCTTTCCGCTCTGCCCCTGCGTTTCACCCGGATTTGGTTTCATCAGCCGATGTTCCACGTCCAGTGCCTGTTTTAAGAAAATCTCATAATTGCGCATAAATATCATTTCAAACTCATTCTTTTTATGCTTTCCATGAATATAATTGCGCACCTTTTTAAGCTCTCGGTTGTGCCGGAATACCTCCATGGCATAATCCTGTCCGCCAATTTTTAAATTTTCATCCTCCACCTTCTGAAGGACAAGATGCAGCTTTGCCAGTTCTTCTACCGCAGCAAGTACATCATCACGGCTCCTGGTCTCACACTCTCTGCCCTCCATATATTTTCTGGCATAGTACCATGTTTCATCCACCTCCTGGGCTAAAATTTCTCCTTCCCTGGTATGTATGATTTCATCTGCTTCTATTCCATTTTCTTTCAGACGGAGCAAAACATGTTCTATAGCTTCCACTCTGCCTTTTGACCCGCGAAAAGATCCTATTATTATTTTTCCGCCCTCTGATGTCGTGCAGATATAGGTTCCCCTTCCTTTCTGGATGGCGGTTACCTCAAACGGATACTGTTCTAACAACTGGCTCGATAAATTATACACAAAAACCCCTCCATACGACGAATTCGCACAAATCTTTATGCGTCTTTCTATCATATGAAGAGGTTCTTTAAAGTATAACCTGTCAGATATTCTTTTGTATTCTTTTCCGGTTCTTCAATTACCACATCTAAAAGCTTTGCCAAAATGTTCCCTATCTGCGGACCGGGCTTCACACCAAGTTCTATTAAGTCCCGTCCGTTAAGTGCAAGGTCTTTTAGTGTCAGACAGTCTGCATCTTTGATTATTTTATCATAAATCTTATGATATCCGTCCAATGCTTCCAGCTTTTCTTTCCTCTGATAATCACTCTGGGCTAAAATATCTGCTTTCTTCAGTTCAAATATAACCGGATAGCACTCTAATCCCGCTTTCTGTATTGCCTTTCGTACGGACTCCGGTGTCAGTGCCGGGTTAATATCGTGAATTGCCACCAGCCGGCAGACCATATCAATGGTTGCATTGTCGAATTTTAATCTGCGTAAAATTGTCTTCGTCTTCTTTGCTCCCACCTGCGGATGCTCGTAGAAATGGTCAATTCCATCTTCATCTGTACTGCGGCAGTCGGGCTTTGCCACATCATGAAATAATGCTGCAAGCCGTAGCACCTTGTCTGCTTCCACACCTTTTAACACTTCAATGGTATGCTCTCCTACTGTATAACAGTGATGGGGATTATTCTGTGGTGTACGCATCATCACCGAAAATTCCGGCAGTACCACATCAGCAATTCCTGTGGCATATACGGTATGCATCTCCTCCGGATGGACTGAGGTAAGAAGCTTAACCAGTTCTACCTGAATACGCTCTGCACTGACCTTTTTTAACATCGGTGCAAGCTCCTGAATCGCTTCTGCTGTCTCTTCTTCTATATCAAAGCCCAGCTGTGCCGCAAAACGCACTGCCCGAAGCATCCATAAAGCATCTTCCCCAAATCTCTCCTTTGGTTCTCCTACACAGCGGATGATGCCACGCTTTAAATCTCCTGCTCCGTCAAAAGCATCCACCAGTCCCCGCTGTTCATTATATGCCATGGCATTAATGGTAAAATCCCTGCGTTTTAAATCCTCTAAAAGATTATCTGTATAGGTTACTTCCTTCGGATGTCTGGCATCCTCATATTCGCCATCAATCCGGTAAGTTGTCACCTCATACCCTTTTTTATCCAGCATTACCGTTACCGTTCCATGCTCAATTCCGGTATCGATGGTGCGCCCAAAAATTTCTTTTACGTCTTCCGGATAAGCAGAAGTGGTGATATCCCAGTCCTGAGGCACACGTTGAAGGAGGGTGTCTCTGACACACCCTCCTACTGCATATCCTTCAAAGCCTGCTTCCTGCAGCTTCTCAATTATAAACTTAACATGCTCTGGAAGCTTCATTACCATACGTTTTCCCGTTTCCTTTGCCTTACTTCTGTTCCTGTTCTTCAAAGAACTTATACGTTCCTTTGGATTCTGCTTTTACTGCATACAGAAGATCATCTGCCACTTTAATCATTTCATCAATGTCTTCTGCCTTCTTTACCTGATTGGAAGAAATAATACCAATAGAGCAGGAAAGTAATTTCTTATCATCAATCTCAACCGGCTGTCCGATTTCTTTTGCAATCAGTTCCCTGAACCTATCCTGTTTCTTAATCTCTTTATAGATAGCCTTTGCGGTATCCTCTAAGGTCTTTTTTTCTCCGGTGTAGAGGAAAATAATAAATTCATCACCACCGAAACGTGTCACAAAGCCCTTGTCCCTGCAGACCCTGCTGAAGATATTTGCCATGGACTTAAGCAGCAAATCTCCCACATCATGTCCAAAGGTATCATTATATCCTTTGAAATTATCCAGATCGATAAACATAATACCAAACTCATGCTTCATGCGGCCCTTTTTAATCTTCTGGATAATTTCCCCGATGTTCTGATAGAATCCCTTCCTGTTGAGAATTCCTGTCAGCTGATCGGTTACTGCAGATTTATACAATGCAGCATTCATTTCATAGAGCTTCTCATATGCATAGAGACGATTCAGTGCATACTGTACCTCCCGGAACAAAAGCTCATAAATCCGCATATCACTCTCATCTAACATATACCGGCTGACAGAGGAATGCCAGTTATCCTTCATCAGAATATATGCTATCATAATGCTTGTTACTTTTCCATTGTCAAAGAATGGAATGGCAACAAGGGAGCATACATTATCTTCATCAAACAGTTTGACCACATTCAGATGTTCCGAATAGTTACTGCTGATTTTCGATACAACAAACCCTCTCTGTGTCTTTTCGAACACTTCCTTTAAATACTTCTGCTCCTTCATAGAAAGGCTGGCTTCTGTATTATCATAAAGTACCTTTGGTTTTCTTCCATGATACTGTATATATAATGCCCGGTCCAAATTAAAGTGATACAGGAATGTCCGCATCACATTCTCTACCATTACTTCTGCCGAAACATCCGTCACATCAATGGTCTTCTGCCATGTCGACAGAAAATCCATCTGACGTCGTTCCTGCTTGTAAGCACGGTTAATGCTTTCCTGCTTCAGCTGCATTTCCATCTCCAGGGTAGATATCACATGAAGAGGTTCTTCTGATAAATACTGTTCCAATGGCTCTAATACCTTAATTTCTTCATCTGTGAGAGAATGGGTATTATCCTCAAGATATTGTTTTAAGATTGCCTCTTCATTGCTCTTAAGTTCCATTCTTCCTGTCTGCCCATAAAAGCGGATCCTGTCCTTACGGAACACCTGATAACAGAAAAACTGGTTTCCCTCAGTCCGCACCAGATGTGTCTCTGCACAATTAAAATCTTCAAATGCTGACGAATCATTACCGGAATCCATTTCAAGTAGTGCCCGTGTGAAATGATAAAGGAACATATCATCATCACAACGTGCATAATCGTGGATGATTCCCAGATCATTCTGAAGCTTTTCTTTTTCAATTATGTAATTTAAGAACTGTTTGCAGTTATTGAGGTACTGTTCACAGTTGAAGCGGTTGCCAAGCTTCTGATTGCACAATGCTAAGAGTCCATACAATTTACTTAAATTACAGACCCTCAGACTATTTAAATGCAGACGTTCAATGGCCTTCATACAGCGCATCAGATATTCATTGGCTTCCTTGAATTCTTCTGCTGCAATACAGTTAATTGCCATATTGTAATATACTTCCGCAATATCCTCCGGCAATTCCAGATTATATAAAATTTCTACTGCTTTCTGAAAATAACGCTTTGCAAGGTCATTCTGTCTTAATGCCGTTAAAGTATAACCGATTCCCGAGAAAATACGTCCACTTTCCACGGAGCATTTATTATCCAGTGCTTCGAAAGTTCTTACCGAATACAGCAGCGCAATCGGATACATACCGTTGCTAGACGCCAGCATAATGTTCTTCTGGTATGCATTGTAAATAAGCTGTGTATTGCCAATTTCTGTTGCCAGTCTGATTCCCTTACTGAAATAAATAAGCTGGGATTCGGAATAATATGCCTTTGCTACAATCTCCGGCTTATTGTCATAGGCATACACATAAATGTACGCCAGATGATTCCGGTAGTCATATTTTATTAATTTTTCAATCATGGCATCGCTGACTTCCACGTTCTGTGCGCAGAAGAAAATATTATTCCAGCCTGCCATCTTCGCCTGTATTTCTACCAGCTCTGCTTCAAACTGACCACGCTCCATGCCGCCTTCTGTTGCAATATTTTTTGCAACACCTGCACATTCAGTGGCTTCCTGCAGTTTTGACTGATACATATAAATTACAGAGCGGATATAATATGCATAAAAGCGCATCCTGCGGTTCTTTTTCTTCTCTGCAAGCTGTAAGATACTCTCACTTATTTCCAGCGCTTTTGGCAAATCCCTCATATATACCGATACATATGCATAGAACTGCCAGAGTTCGTATTTCACTTCATCCGATACGGTAAAATTTTCAAATCTGATTCTGCGGTCTACTTTTTCCAGATAAAACAACGCCTGTTCAAAATCCATGAAAAAAACAAGATTCTGCAATGTTCTGATATCATCTGCAATACTTTCTGCTGTAATAACCTCATCTCTTTGTTCCCGGGATTCTCCGGCATTTCCAATGCGGAATATTGCAACATTATTGTCCAATTCCTCCGTTACACTTTCCCAGCCCGGCAGCATATATTCCGGCAGACGCTGCTGCTCATTCATGCCGAGAACGATTCCGATGTTCTCTGTATGCTCTGCCTTTAACAGTTCATAGACTATTTCTATGGTTCCCCTTCCGGCAAACTGCACACGGTTAATCCAAAGCATAAACGGCTGTATCTTAGAAACTTCAACAAGCATTGTCACAATAGCATCCTGCATCCGCTCCCGCTCATAGTCAACTTCTGTATACAATAAGCTCTCTTTCCGGATACATTTTCCACTCTCCCGGTATGCTGCAATAACCGGACGCTGCAGAGAATAGACATTACACTTGTCCAGAAATTCGTCAAATGTCATCTTCTCCTGCCGGTCGAAAAGTTCAAAAATCAAATCCAGAAAAGGCTCATATGCTCCCGATAATTTCTCTGCCCGGAATTCGTGGGCTGCAAAATGAACCTCTTTATTATTTAATATCTGCTCTGATATTTCCAGCTGCTTTAATGAAAAATCATTACTGTATTTTGCCAGAACAATGTTGTGTTCTTTCTTTCCAATCTGTGCAAAAACCTGTTCCAGAATACTGTTATAATATTTTTGAATCATCTGTTTCCCCCTCAGAAATATTCAAAAAGGCTCTGAAAACATATGATAATTCCCGGTTATCATATGTCTCCCTTTCTCTTTCTGTAATAACCTGTCTGGTATTTATAATTTATATAATAGTATAGTCCCCAAACCCACGGATTGTCAATGTTTGCTACGACTTTTTGAAGACTTTTTGAAGGGAGTTTGAATGAAATCCTGAAGCAGGTTTTAATAGAAATCCAGTCCTTTTCCGGTATCATTTATTTTTATTAAAATACTGTAGTTTTATAATGCATGTGTTGGTAATTGCAGAAATTTTAATGCAGCTCTTGCTGCAATCTCCGTCGGGTCAACTATATTTTCTCTGATTCCTGCCAGGGAAAAAGCAATTGGCAATTCAGTGCATCCCAGAATCACGCTTTGTGCTCCCCGTTTAATCAGGGATTTTAAAATATCGTCAAGTCCGTACTTTTCTACATCCTTTTTTCCAGCTTTAATACACTGATAGATTACTGCCATAATTTTCTGTTGCTGCTCTGCATCCGGATAAATCGTTTTGATTCCCTGTGCCCGAAGCTCTTTCTCATAAACCCCACTCTTTATCACGCCATCCGTAGCCAATACGGCTGCACATGATATATTCTGCTCTTTTAAAGCTTTTACTGTCTCGCGGGGCATATGCAATATCGGGATATCAGTAAATATTTTTAACCGGTCATAAAAAAAATGTGCTGTGTTACAAGGTATCATCAATAAATCTGCTCCCATATTTTGCAGACTTACTGCACTTTTTACCATCTCTGGTATAGGATCCTCTCCATTTTCAAGAATAGCTTTCGTTCTATCCGGAATATTCGTGTTACAATCAACACAAACATGCACATAGTTCTGATCGCAGTCTGCATCTGACACTTCAAAAATCTTTTTCATTAAATCGCAGGTAGCCATCGGTCCCATGCCACCAATAATACCTATTGTTTTTTTCAATTCCGTTCCTTCTTCCTCAGGTCATGTGTCAAAGGTCAGAAAGCCCGGAAATCATTATCATTTCCAGGCTTTCCTTGTAATGTACTTCAAATTTTCCATCAAAATCTGACATGCTGTATGTTTACATCATTTTTTAAGTTTTTTAATACTCTACCTTCCACATATAGCGTCGTGTTGTCAGTGGATGCTGTCTCTCCTCAGCCAAAGCCTTATTATAAACCGGATATACATTTGTGAATAAGGAATGGTTAAAATAGTCTACGACTGATGCATCAATTGTAGACAGCCCTAAATCCTTTGCATCAATTACTTCAATCCGTTTTGCATAAGTCTTCAAAAACTTCAATGCACGTTCATCCAACGGTCGATTGGTTCCCTCAGAAACCTGAAGCACAAATGGTACTTCTTTATCTGTAATTTCGAAAGGTCCATGGAAAAATTCCCCACTGTGAATACTGGAAGAATGAATCCACTGCATTTCCATAAAAATACATATACTTTGCATATATGCTGCACCATAACCCGCTCCGCTTGCCATAGTATAAATAATTTTATCATCTTTATATTCCTTGGCAAACAGTTCAGCCCGTTTTTCCACATGCTTACATGCATGTTTCACAATACCATCAATACGTCCAACACCATCCATAAATTCTTCATAATGCTCATACCCTTCTGTCTGATTCAACAGTTCCACTGCCACCAGAAGTGCACAGATAATTTTTTCACCAGCAATATCCTTATTATCCCCAAAAGTATAATTGATAATATAATCACCAAATGGGGTAATCTCTGATTCCTCTTTCCATGTCAGAATAATTACAGCTGCACCTTTTTCCTTTGCCAGCTTCGCTGCATTAATTGTTTCCGGTGTATTTCCCTTATGGCATGATAAACACACGATTACATTTTTCCCCAAATCCTTCGGAGTACTATATACAAATTCATTACTATTAATTAGTGCTGACTTAATATTTGCACATTCTCTTTCCATAAATGTTTTCGCTGGATAAAGTGCTCCATTAGAGCCACCACATCCCACAAAATATAATGCTTTAATACCGCCTTCTTCTTTTCTGCTTTCTAAAATTTCTGTAATTACATTCTTGATTTCTGTTGGTTTCATTGATAATCCTCCTATAAATATTTTTAATACATTGTTGTTATATTATTCTGCAAGCATTGGTCTTGCTAATTTCTGAATATATGAAATTTCTTCCTGGCTCAGTTTACAATACTCACTATTATCCATACTACATCCGGCATCCTGCACATACATCATTTTGGTATCCTTTTCTACAATAGTAAAAAACCAACGCTCTTTAGGTACATTGTATAAAGTTCCTTTCTCCACCGGAGTTAATTCAATATTAAACTTTCCATCTATTCTGTCCGCTGTAATAATAATACATTTTCCAGAAATCAAAATGAATTGTTCATCTGTCGTATGATGTATCTCTAAATGTTCTAACCCATCAATGTCATTATTCGGTTTCCAATTTTTAATACAAACAACCCATTTTTCATTCCGGTATGCACATTCTATTCCTTCTCCATCATATCTGTAACTTGTCGGCTTTATATCCATATACTGTTCCTCCCTAAACCTTTTTAATTATTTCTATTATCAATTATTCTTCCTGCAATTGGCGTTCCATACCCAAACGCTCCTTCGACACCGCAAATCTTTGAAGCGAATTCTGCTCCAGCCTGCATGGCTTTCTTTAAAAGTTCTTTAGCATTCCCATCATCTTTACTTTCTTCTTTAAAAAATCCCGGGTCTTTATGCCGTAAAATATATGTCAAAAATGTCGCGAAATAAGAGTCTCCTGCACCCATAGTATCCATAATGCTTTCTGCCTTTACAGCTTTTTCATACATCATTTCACCATGGTATAAAATGTATGAGCCAGCTTCTCCTATTGTTCCCAGAACAAATGGGACTCCAAGCTCTTTTACTTTATTCATTTCCCTTTCGCGTTCTTTATCACTTAAATGTGCACAGGAAAGCATCGCCACTTTAATATGCGGACAAATTTTTTTCAGATATTCGTCTGTCCATCGATTTGAAAAATCAAATGCAACCGGAAGACCCAAAGAAGCAATTTCTTCTATGTCATCATCTATATAGGCATTCAGATTTGTATAAATCAGATCAAACTTTCTTATATATGAAAAATCTTCCTGCGTAAAATCATAAGGATACTCTTTTGCCACACCTCCATGATTGGATCCGATAAATACGCGATCTCCCTGATTCAGTGTCACACATGCAAATCCATTTTCACCTTCATAATTCCTGCTATGTGAAAAGTCTACATTCATATTTTTCAGTGCTGCCTGAATGCATTCTGCTACTTCATCATTTCCAAATTTACCTAAAAATGCACTTTCTGCATTATTCATATGCGCATATGCACATGTGTTAACACACTGACCTCCTGGATACATTTTCCCCCTGGAAAGATATTTGTCACAAACTGCATCTCCAATTGCAATTATTCTAGGCTGTCTCATTTTTATTTCTTTCTCCTTTCTTTCAATTTTTCTTTCACCCAGACTCCCTCACCTCTTCTTTTTGCAACAAGCAATTATTTTTCCAGATTCGCTCTTTCATTTTTTCAGATAGCCATTATTAATATTTATGTATATCTGGCAATCCATCATGAGGTGGCAGTTCCCACAGCCTGTCAGAATAACACAGGCTGTGTGCTGTTACTGTTTTCTTTATTTTGCCACCACCGGTTTTTATCAGAAAACAAAATATCCGATTCCTGTTGCTACTAATACCGATACAATTGTACATACAAGTCCCGGCCGCATATAGCTGTGATTAAATATGAATTTTCCAATTTTCGTAGTACCTGCCGTGTCAAAAGCAAGACCTGCTATACACTGGCTGGAATCCGGGATAAAGTAGTTGGATGAGCATGCCATCCATCCACCTACGATAATATAAGCCGGCAGTTTCAATGCAATTGCAATCGGAATCATAATCATTGTCGTAGACGCTTGTGAACTCGTCAGTGCACCTACCAGAAATACTGCAATAATATAAATCCAAGGATATTTATTTGTTAATGCTGACAAATTTTCTGTAATGAAGTCTGTCTGTGCTCCAACAAAGGTATTTACCAGCCAGCAAAGTCCCGCTGCAAGAATAACAGCAAAGAATCCAGTCTTTAACAACGGTACTTCTAAAATGTCGTTACTATCAATTTTACTTACAATAACAATAATTGCGGCAGCTACATACATAATAATCTGGATTAAAGATGTCATTGCTAACTGTGTACCATCGCTAAATGTTGGACGGAGTGCCGGGAAAATACCGCATATTGCAATTACTACCATAGAAACCAGGAAGATAGCAACAGAAATCTTTGCTTTTTTGGTTACCTGTTTTTCTCCTTCTACTTTCTTTTTAAAATCTTTTACCAGTCCATCTGCAACCCTCTGCTGATATTCAGGATCATCCTCTAACTCCAGGCCTTTCTTGTATACAGACAATGCTGCAATCAACACTCCTATCAGTGCTGCCGGAATTGCTACCAGCATAATTGTTGCCAGATTTACTTTTTCAAAAATAGTCATATAACCCACAATAGCTACTGTTGCAGCTGTTATTGGTGATCCGGTATTTGCCTGCTGGGATGAAATAATACTAACAGAAATCGGGCGCTCAGGCCGAATTCCATTTTCCAATGCTATTTCATTAATAACCGGAAGTAACGAATATACAATATGTCCGGTTCCACAACAGAATGTAAATAAATATGCTACAAAAGGTGCTACCAAAGTAATGTTTTTCGGATTTTTCCGTAATATTTTTTCTGCAAGCTGTACCATAAAATCCAATCCGCCAGTCGCCTGCATCGTACAGGCTGCGGTAATTACTGCCAACATAATCAGTATAACAGTAATCGGTGGATCTGATGGAGTCACTCTAAAGATATATACGAAAATCAACATTCCGATGCCGCCAGCCATTGCCAGGAAACTTCCACCTTTTCTGGTTCCCCACACAATAATCAGCATTAAAACAATAAATTCAATCCAAAACATGGACATCTACCTCCTCTTTTTTATTTATTCCAAAGCATGTGCACTACTTTAAAACCAAAATGTATTAATTTGTTTTTATTTGTATTGTTTTATTTTGTATCTATTTGTATTATATATATTCCATACATTTGTGTCAATAAAGAAATACATTTTCGACATTATGCACAATTTTTTGTTTCACTTTTTGTACATCAATATCAATTTAATTGTGCATAGTAAAACCCGCCAGGAGCACTGGCGGGCATACAATTAAATACTTTTTATTCTTCTGTTTTCTCTTTCTTTCACTCAAGCAGTTAAATGTATGAAGAAATAACATCATCCGCCTGACTTACATCCTGATTCTCACCAGCTCCTGTATACGCAACTACCTCTATATTTGCAGCCTTTGCTGCCTGTATACCAATAAACGAGTCTTCTATTGCAATACATTCTTCCGGCTTTGCTTCTAAATATTGCATTGCCTTTCTATAACATTCCGGATCCGGTTTTCTATTCCGGCACATGTCTCCGCATACCACCACATCGAACAAACCCAGCATTTTCATCCGGTTCAATGCTACTACAATCAGCCGTGTAGAGGTCGAAGAAACCACTGCCAGCTTTTTCCCCTGTTTTTTCAAGCCGGCAATAAACTCCAGTAATCCCTCCATCGGCTTAATGCAGCCATTTTCATATGTATTTCCTATTTCTTTTCTTTTTTGCAAAAGCTGTTCCATTGTTATTTTCTCCGGCGAGCGTTCCAGTAGTCCCAGCAGAATATGGGAATCATGTGAGCCAATTAGTCTATCCCTGTCTTTTTGTGTCAGTTCCACTCCAAACTCTTTTAATGCCAGGCCCAGATAATTACCATTACTCTCTTCTGTATCTGCTATAACTCCATCAAAGTCAAACAATACATATTTTTTTTCACAGAATTTTTTCATTAATATTCTACCTTCCACATATAGCGGCGGGTTGTTAACGGATGTTCACGCTTTACTGCCAGTGCGTGGTTGTAAATCGGATATACATTATTAAACAGTGCATGGTTAAAGTAATCTACTACTGATGCATCAATTGTGGATAAGCCAAGCTCTTTCGCATCAAGAACCTCAATACGTTTTGCATATGTTTTCAGGAATGTAAGTGCTCTCTCATCCAGTTCGCGGGTTGAGCCTTCTGAAATCTGGATCATAAACGGGCGGTTTGCATCTGTAACTTCAAATGGACCATGGAAAAATTCACCGGTATGAATACTGCTTGAATCAAGCCACTGCATCTCCATAAATATACAAATGCTCTCCATATAGGCAGCTCCATATGCTGCACCACTTCCCATTGTATAAATCACCGAATCGTTCTGATACTCTTCTGCAAATGCCTCTGCTCTGGCAGCTACATGTGTACGTGCATTTCTGATGATATTGCTAATCATGCCTAAAGCTTCATAGAATTTATCATAATTAGCATATCCCTCCGTCTGTGCAACTAATTCCACTGCCACAAGCAATGCACACTGTGTCTTTTCTCCTGCATAATCAATATCCCCTGCAAGATGGTCAGGACTTGCATCAAATGTATAATGGATAATGTAATCTCCAAATTCTATAATTTCTGATTCCTCCAGCCATGTCAGAATAATAACCGCCGCTCCTTTTTCTTTTCCTAATCTGGCAGCCTTAATCGTTTCCGGTGTATTTCCCTTGTGACAGGCAAGACAAATAATAGAATTTTCTCCAAAGTCCTTTGGCGTACTATGTACAAACTCATTACTGTTTATCCAGGCTGATCTCAAAACCTGTGATTCTCTTTCCACAAATGTTTTTGCCGGATAAAGTGCACCAAGTGATCCTCCACATCCCACAAAATAAATATTTTTAATTCCACCGATGTCTTTTTTTTCTTCTAAAATTTCTTTCACAATGTTTTTAATGTCTTTACTTCCGTATCCCATTTTTTCTCTCCTTTTTTATAATGTATTTATTTGTTCTATGTATTTACTATAATACAATACAATACATTCTGTCAATATATATAATACAATATATACATTTTTGCAAATTTGTTTTATAATATTTGTGAAAGTTATATTAGGAGAGAGTTATTTATATGAAACTGAACAACACCATTGCCACACCACTGTACAAACAATTGGAGGAAAAAATACGAAAAGAAATTGACGCCGGAGAACGGGCGGCCGGCAGTCGTCTGCCTACAGAAAATGAATTAAGTGAATCATACCATGTGAGCAGAGTTACTGTCCGAAAAGCATTAGCCGTTTTATCTGAATCCGGATATTTAGAAAGGAAATCAGGAAAAGGGACTTTTGTAGCTGAGAAAAAATTGCAGCGTAACATTACGGAAGTCATAAGTTTTTCTGATATGTGCCGGATGAAAAACGCAACACCTGGAGCTAAGACCATAAAAATTGCATTGGAAGATCCTTCTGAACGGGATTTAACTGAAATGTCACTACACGAAGGGGATAAAATACTTGTAGTGGAAAGAATCCGTTATATGGATAATGTCCCTGTCATCTTAGAGTTCAATAAATTTCCTGAATCCTTTTCTTTTTTATTTGGAGAAGATTTAAACGACTCATCTTTGTATGAAATACTAAGAAAACACAATATCATTCTGGATCATTCACGTAAAACACTTGATATTGTTTTCGCTAATGCCCAAGAGGCTAAGACTTTAAACATCAGTAAGGGGTATCCTCTGCTCCGGATATCAAGTACCATCCACGATGTTGACAACACTATCACAAATCTTTGCAAACAGCTATGTATCGGTGATAAGTTCCAGTTTATTATTTAGTTCCAATTTACACCATTTCCAATGCGGCTCATCTAATAGCAAATGCGATAAAGTTCCCTATTACAATTAACTTTATCGCATTTATTATATCCTTAAAGAGGTCATTTCTTAGCAGAAAGAAGTATCTCCAGTTCATCTGCTCCAACCGGTTTGGAATAATAGTATCCCTGAAACCAGGTGGCTCCCACAGTCCGGAGATAATCTTCTAATGCCTTATTTTCCACGCCCTCCAGACAACTCTTGATATTGGCTGCATTGGCAAAATCCACCATGCTCTGGACAATCGCCTTATTCTTTTTATTTACAAGAATCTTCCGGATAAAGCTCATATCAATCTTAATCTCATCAATCAGCATCTCAAGTGCCATGGCAGAAGATGAACTTCCTGTTCCAAAATCATCCATGGCAAATTTGATTCCATAGCCTCTTAATACTGCCATCCGCTCATTGATTACCGATACCGGAAGGCTTCT
>OCHV01000693.1_pt1 | contig 25889 bp, 13 predicted proteins | sample 1538461 | NCBI WGS metagenome assembly OCHV01 (sample SAMN04571692, study PRJEB22368) | human gut metagenome | biome: human gut; material: stool | host: Homo sapiens | place: Luxembourg | collected 2012-08-03 | reverse complement strand
CCTTGGCCTGCGCCGCCAGCGACATGTCGCCGATCTCGTCCATGAAGAGCGTGCCGCCGTCGGCCTGCTCGAATTTGCCTTTGCGCTGTTTGATCGCCGAGGTGAAGGCACCCTTCTCGTGTCCGAAGAGTTCGCTTTCGATCAGCTCCGAGGGGATGGCCGCGCAGTTCACCTCGACGAACGGCGCCGCGGCGCGCGAGCTTTTGGCGTGCAGCCAGCGGGCGACAAGCTCTTTGCCGGTGCCGTTTTCGCCCGTGATCAGTACGCGCGCCTCGCATGGCGCCACCTTGTCGATCAGCTGGCGGACGTGTTCCATCTGCGGCGAGGTGCCGATGATTTGTTCCGTATGCATATTGCGCGAACGGCGCGAGCGGCGTGCGGGAGCGGCCGCGGGTGCGCAGGCGGGTGCGGGCGCCGGGTTGTCGATGGTGCGGTGTATGGACTGCAGCAGGCGGTTCATGTCGATGGGCTTGGTGAGGTAATCCTGCGCACCGTTGCGTACGGCTTCGACCGCCGAGTCGATCGACGCTTCCGCCGAAAGAACGATGAACGGGATTCCGGCGTCGGGAATCTTGCAGCCCCGGTCCGAAAGGATGACGTCGAACGGTATTTTCTCGCACATCGTCGATGCAGCCTCCTCATCTTCGGCGGCTTCGGTCGAGAAGCCTTCGAATTCGAGACGCTCGCGGAGCGTGTTTCGCATACTTTTTGATTGGTCCAGAATTAAAACCTTTGCCATAGCTTGTTTTTACTGAAATTTTACCTACTTTTGTCCCAAAGTTATGACTTTCTGCGGTGCAAAACCAATCTTGAGGGGCCTTGCCGAACAGGGTGGAGAGTCGGATAAAACGTCTTGAATCGGTCCATCGCGACAACCCCGCCGGACGCTCCGGCGGCCGTTTTGCAACAGTGCCGAGGACCACAATTACAATATGAAAAAGAATTACAATTACACACGACGCAAGTTGTACCTGCCCGAATACGGACGGCATATTCAGGAGATGATCGACTCGCTGCAGCTGATCGAGGACCGCCGCGAGCGCAACCGTCAGGCCCGTGCCGTGATCGCCGTGATGGGCAATCTCAACCCGCTGCTGCGCGATACCGCCGATTTCACCCATAAGCTGTGGGATCACCTCTTTATCATGTCTGATTTCCAGCTCGATGTGGATTCGCCCTATCCGCAGCCGACCCGTCAGGAACTGACTATCGCGCCGCGCCGCATGGCCTATTCGCAGGGACGCATCGCCTTCAAGCACTACGGCAAATACGTCGAGCGGATGATCGGGAGTCTGGCCGGCGACAAGGACCGCAGGGAGGTGTCGCGCACGGTGGACAATCTGGCCCGGTACATGCGCTCGAAGAGCTACGAATACAATCAGGAGCATCCCAACAACGAAGTGATCGTTAAAGACATCAAACGCATGTCCGGGGGTGCTATTGAAATAGATGAAGTTGCTTTAAACAATCTCCGAAGCGACTATAAACAGCACTTTACGGCACGTCCCCAGAAAGGTCCCCAGCAACGCAATCAGCAACGTCAGCAGAAAAACCGCAATCAGCAGCACAACCGCAATTTTTCGAAAAACAACGGTCCGCACCGCAATTCGTCGAAATAAGAGGTGCGTATTTTCGGAAATTTGCTATATTTGTGAGCATTTTACTGCAGAAACGTGAGATTAATGAACAAACAAACGCTTTTCGTCTCCCTGACCGCGGCCGTCATGTTGTGTGCCTGCCAGTCGTCGAAGGTGAAGATTTCAGGCCGCATCGTCGGCAACGACGCCAAAAATGTTTACTTGGAGCAGGTGTCTCCCCTATCGCAGTCGGTCATCGACTCGGCCGTGCTCGACAAGGAGGGTAATTACCGTTTCGAGCTGAAGGGCGTGACCCGGACGCCTTCGCTTTACAATATAATTTACAACGGCGAACGTATTCCGCTCTTTCTGGCGGGCGGTGACCGCTTGTCCGTGAATTCCGTGGGCAGTTTCATCCGCAACTATACGGTCGAAGGGTCGAAGGAGACCGAGCTGCTGCGGCAGTTCTATCAGGCTTTCGTCGGCGGCGCCCAGCGGCTCGACAACATCGCCGGCCAGTTCGCCCGGACGAACCTCTCCGAAGAGGAGCGCAAGGCGCTGGTGAAGGAGTATACCGACGAATACTACCGCATCCGCCGCGAACAGCTGCGCTTCATCATCGAAAACAAGTCTTCGCTGGCGGCGGTTTATGCCCTGTACCAGCGGTTGCCGGGCGACACTTATCTGTTCAACGGTGACAGCGACGTGGTTTATTACCGCACGGTGGCCGAAGCGCTCGAACAATCCTATCCCGATTCGCCTTACCTGCAGTCGCTGCTGGCCGAGATTACGCGCATGGACGCCCGCATCAGCCTGACGTCGCGCATCTCCGAAGCGGGGTATCCCGATCTGGAACTCTCGGACATTTACGGCAAGAAGGTGCGGCTCTCGTCGCTGACGGGCAAGGTCGTGCTGCTGGACTTCTGGTCGGCCGAACTGGGCAACAGCAATACGCTCAATGCCGAGCTGAAGGAGGTCTACAAGAAATACGCCGACGCTCCGACGCCGTTCGAGGTCTATCAGGTGGCCGTCGATTCGTCGAAACCCCTTTGGATCACCGCCGTGCAGGAGCAGCAGCTGCCTTGGATCTCGGTGAGCGATCTGCGCGGTCAGGCTTCGACGGCGCCCCGGCTCTACAACGTGCAGAAACTTCCGGCCAATTTCCTGATCGACCGGGAGGGCACGATCGTGGCCAAAGATATTTACGGCAAGAGTCTTGAGCAGAAGCTCGACGAACTGACGAAATAGGGGGTGTCCGAATCCCGGATGCTTTCCGGCTGCGCTCGGACAAGCCTTGGAAAATGCGGCGTTTTGCCGTGCGAGTCCCCGGCAACGGGGATTCGGTCAATTGTTTAGAACGATTTATGAACCATTATTTCGCATCCGACATCCATCTGGGCGCAGGCGGTGAGGCGTTCGCCGGGGAAACCGAACGCCGTTTCGTGGCTTGGCTCGACGATGCGGCGAAGGATGCGGAGTCGATATTTCTGGTCGGCGACCTTTTCGACTTCTGGTTCGAATACCGCGAGGTCGTGCCGAAGGGCTTCGTGCGGACGCTGGGCAAGCTGGCCGAGCTGACCGACCGGGGCGTGCGGGTCGTCTTTTTTACCGGAAACCATGATATGTGGGTCGGCGACTACCTCGCCCGCGAATGTGGCGTCGAAGTCTACACTTCGCCGCAGCGGTTCTGCCTGAACGGCAAACATCTCTTTATCGCCCACGGCGACAACATGAAGATCGACGGACAGCCGGTGCTCAAACTGCTCAACACCGTATTTCGTTCGCGGACGCTGCGCTGGCTCTTTTCGTGGCTGCTGCATCCCGACTGGGCGATGCGCTTCGGCCATTGGTGGAGCGGCAAGTCGCGCAAGTCGCACGCCGCCGACACCCTCGACGTCTCGCTTACCGAGCCGCTGATCCAATACGCCCGCGAATATGCCGCCATGCACGATGTCGATCATTTCGTTTTCGGGCATATGCACTTCCCGCGCGACTTCCGCGAAGGGAATCTGCATGTGATAAACCTCGGCTGCTGGGAACAGTATCCCTCTTATGCCGTTTTGGACGCGTCGGGCGAAATGACGCTGAGGAGGCTCGAAGCGTTCCGTTAGTGCGGGGGCGCGGGACGGCCCGCTGCTCCGCGCGGAAGAAATGTCTATTTGAGCGGAAAAAATGTCTATTAAAGAAGAACGATGAAACAATACCTCGATCTGCTGCGCAGGATCAAGACCGAAGGCGTCGTGCGCGGCGACCGTACCGGCACCGGTACCAAAGGCGTCTTCGGACATCAGATGCGCTTCGATCTGGCGGAGGGCTTTCCCCTGCTGACGACCAAAAAAGTATTTCTGAAGGGCGTGATCCACGAGCTGCTCTGGTTCTTGGCCGGCGATACCAATATAAAATACCTCGTGGACAACGGGGTGCATATCTGGGATAACGATGCATTCCGCTATTACAACGAGCTTTGCGTGCGCCACGGCGTGCTGCCTGTCGACCGCGACACGTTTCTGCGGGCGGCGCAGGAGGGAGTCGAATCGCCGGTCGAAGGGTATAAATTCGGCGATCTGAACCACGTTTACGGCTATCAGTGGCGCAGCTGGCCCAAGCCCGACGGCACTGTCGTCGATCAGATCGCGCAGGCGGTCGGGCTTATCAGGAGCAATCCCGAATCGCGGCGCATTCTCGTCTCCGCATGGAACGTCGCCGAGGTGGAGGATATGGCCCTGCCGCCGTGCCATGTGCTGTTCCAGTTCTACGTGGCCGAAGGAAAACTCTCGTGCCAGCTTTACCAGCGCAGTGCCGATACGTTTCTGGGCGTGCCGTTCAATATCGCCTCCTATGCCCTGCTGACGTTGATGACGGCGCAGGTCTGCGGCCTGCAGCCCGGTGAATTCGTCCATACGCTCGGCGACACGCACCTCTATCTGAACCATCTGGAGCAGGTGGACGAGCAGCTTGCGCGCGAACCCCGTCCGCTGCCCGTAATGCGGCTCAATCCTGCCGTGAAGTCGCTCTTCGACTTCCGCTACGGGGATTTCACGCTCGAAGGCTACGATCCGTGGCCGGCGATCAAGGCGCCGATGTCGTTCTGAATCGTTTCGCTCCCGGCAGGGGCGGCGAATCACTTGCGCGCTGATCCGCCGGAACCGAAAAACAACAGGCGTCCCCTTTGCAGGGACGCCTGTTTTCGCTGACTGTTTCGCTGACCGTTATTTCCGGACGATGCTGATTTTCCCCGGCTTCTTGTAGCGGTTGTTTTCGATGACGACCTGCTGCGAGCTGCGGATGTCGATCGTCGGGAGGTCGTTGTAGGGCTTGTACTTCTCCGATAATTCGATGGTGTTGTCTCTGAAAATCAGTCCTCCGACGGATTTCGCCCGGAGAAGCTGTTCGTTGAAGGTCCGGAACAGATTGCCTTCGATGGTGATGTTGCGTTCGTAGGGATGGCCCGGAACCTCTTTTTTCTGGTGCGGGTTGATGAAGATCGTCGGGAAATCGGCGCCGCCGTATGTGCCGTCGAGAAACCTGTTGTTGCGGATCGTCACGTCGCGCACGGCTCCCGATTCGTACCAGTGGTCCATGTCCCCCTCGAACAGAATGGCGGACATCATGGACGAGAAGGTGTTGCCCTCGACGACGACTTTCCGGGGCGTGCTGACCAGAATGCTTCTCGCCCGGTTGTTGCGCACGACGTTGTTCCGGAAGATCAGTTCCGGGTACCACGACATGTTTTCCAGCCCGTCGCCGACCGTGAGTCGGCCTTCGACGGGAGCGGTGAACGTCAGCCGGATGTAATGGGCGTTGATGCGTTCCGATTTTTTCACCCGCAGGGTGTGTTTCGTAAGCAGGGTCTCTGCGTCCACCACGTCGATTTCGTCGCCCTTTCCGGCGAACTCATATCCGGCCTGCTGGGGGTGGTTGATGCGGGCGATGACCTGATCGGGCGCCGTGATGCCGGTCACGCGGACGTAGGAGCCGTGTACGTTGGTCGCATCGTCGAGCATGTTCTCGAAAACGCACTCTTCGATCAGGACGGTTCCCCGGCAGTTGCAGAAGTGCGTGGCGTCCGCTGTGGTCGTTATCATCCGGGGGCTTCCCTTCCGCAGGACCACCTGCAGCCTGCGGACGGTGACGTTGTCGGTCTTTTCGGCGATCAGCCCCATGCCGCCGCAGTGGTGGATGGTTACGTCCTCGACCAGAACGCCGGACGATGCGGTCGCGTGGATGGCGGGCGAATGCCGGTTCTGGGTAAAGACGCCTTTGAACGTCAGGATCGTTCCGACGGGCGGCAGGGCGCGCACGAACCGGGTGTGGAGTTCATAGCGGCCGGGAGCCGTCGGCGTAACCCGTATGTCGAAGTTGTCCGGCTTGGGGATGTAGTAATCGTCGCTGCGGTAGGCGGTGGCCATGGTACCGGGATCGAAAACGATGTTTTCGCCCGGAATACGCTCTTCCCAGCCTTCCGCCCGCATGATGAGCTTGCCGTTCTCGACCGCATGGCCGAACTCGTCCGGAATCTCGATCTCGATACGCTGCGTCTCCGCATCCGCGGCCGTCACCTTCGCCTCCAGCGTGAAGGGAACCTCCCAGTCTACGGTGAAATTGCGCAGCGTCACGCCGTGCGAGTCCTCGATCAGAAACGGGATGATCCGGCCGTGGAAAATGAATTCCGCGCCGCCGCCGTCGATCTCGATATTCCGCCGTCCTGTCAGCGGGAATGCGAAATGCCGGTATCCGTTGTCGTGGTTGGTGATGCAGTGGTATTTTCCGGCGGCGAATTCCGGCCGGAAATGGTAGGTGCCTTGGGGGAATACCAGTTTTACCGGTTTGTCTGCCGGGATGCTTTCGAGCAGGGTGTAGACGAACGGGGTCATGTCCCGTGTGTCGTACCGGCCTTTGTAGTCCGCGATGTCGATTACCCCGGTTCGGGCGGATGCCGTACCGCAGACCATACTCAAGAGGAGTATGACCGTTCCCAAGCGTGGTTTCATGCGCATGGCTATTTCTTTATGTTGTTCTTTTCCCAGACCGGCGCACCCGTGTCGGCGCCGTACCGCTCTCCGTGGCTGCGCGTCAACTCTTTTGAGTTTTCGACCTCGTTGTCCGACATTTTCAGCCCGTCGACCGACGTGACGACGATTGCCGGGCAGGGGCAGTCGGTCACCTTGTTCTTCTGGACGGTGATGTTCATGAATGCGCCCGGATCCGCGACTTTCGCGTCGCCCGTGATGTAGAAGAGCGACAATGCTCCGGGAGGCATGCGCGGATTGCCGCGTTCGAACATGCACTCCTCGATCGTATTGCCGACGATCTGCACGTTCGAGGAGAAGCCTCCTCCCATCCATTCGATTTCGGGCGACATGAGGATTCCCTGCATGGCGCATCCGGTTATCCTGTTCGACGCCACCACTCCGTCGATACCCTTGATCAGGATTCCGCGCGAGCGTACGTGGCCCACTTCGTTGTCTTTGACGAGGAATCCACTGCCGACGGCGTCGGCGTTGAAAACCACGTCGCCGGGGCCGATTTCGAACGGCATCTGCTTCACCTTGAGCCGGAATCCGAGTTTGTAGGAGGCTTTTGACAGCAGCGAGGGATAACCCGTCGTCACGGCGTTGCGCTGCTCTTCGGTCGGGTCGAAGCGGCCGACCGAAACCAGCCGGAGTTCGCCTTTGCGTTTCCCGTCGTAACCGACCACGACCAGTCTGTCGCCGCGCCGGAATACGGGGTGGGTTTCGCGCGTCACCAAGTCGATCGTACCCTTCGCGGCGTCGGCCGATCCGACCGGGAACGAGCGTCCGCAGACGATGATGCAGTCGTCGCCGTTGTGGCCTACCTTGCACCCCGTGACGGTCGGGCCTTTCCGTGCCTGACTGCTGTGTATGCCGTCGGCGTTGCCCGAACGCAGGCGGGGCCTGATGCCCTGCGGCATGGGGCCGCGGTCGACGACGCAGTTTCTGTATTCGTTGGCGTAGCCCTCTTTCTCGAAAAACGAGAAGGTGTTGGACCCGTATACCGTGACGTTTTCGAGTTTGGTGTTGTAGCACTTGTTGAGCATGACGGTATGGACGCCGGCGTTCGGCTTGTCGGTCTTGACGTCCATGACCACCAGATCCCCGACCTGCTCGCCTGCGCTCCACGTTCCGTTCTTTACGGCCCGGAAGAGGTTGTGACCGAGCTGCTTGAGTGCGGAGTAGTTGCTCGTGTAGGTGGTGATGCTGTTGCGCTTGAGCAGGCGTGTCTGCGGATCGTAGAACTGCACGCGGTTGGCGGCCAGACCGGTTACGGGATACCCCTCGTCGATCCGGACGTCGAACCAGCTTCCGTCTTCGGCCACGGCCGTAATCTCGCCCTGCGTGAAGCAGAGCGGATCGTAGTCGATGGTCAGGTCGCGCAGCTCCACCCGCACGCAGTTGTAAAAGCTGAACGCCTGCTCCTGATTGTTGCAGATGACCGTCGATCCGTTGCCGTTGATGTGGACGTCGGTCAGGTTATGGAACTTGTACGGCCCGTTGCTGCGCACGTCGAGCGTGTAGGTGCCTTTGGGTATTTCGATGAGGTTCCGGCCTTTCTGCCGGTCGAGGACCTCGTGAAGATCGGGATGATTCTGCGCCGCCGCGGATGCCGCGAGACATGCGGCAGCGCAGAAAACAGTCAGTTTTTTCATCTGAATAGGGTTCGTTGTCGGAGTTCGTCGGCAGGAATCGTCAGATCGTCTGCGTGTACCCCGGATTCTGGCTCAGGTTTTTGTTCACTTCGCGTTCGCGCTTGGGCACCGGCATCCAGATCTTGTATGGTTTGTAGTTGTTCTTGATCGGCTCCATCTGCGGGGCGAAGTAGTAGTATTTGTTGCCGGCGTCGTTGACGGTTTTCATGTTGCCGATGACTTCCGTCATTTTGCCCGTGCGGATCAGGTCGATGCGTCGCCACCCCTCGACGCAGAGTTCGCGCGAACGTTCGTCGAGCAGCTCTTCCATGAAGTCGGTCTTGTAGTAGGCCGAATTCATGGCGTTGAGCGCCGATTCGTTCAGTTTGCCGTCCGTATCGGTGCAGGCGCGTTCGCGCACCTCCTCGACCAGTTCGCGCGCAAGGGATTCGTCGCCCGTCTTGTAAAGCGCTTCGGCGTACAGCAATACGATGTCGGCGAAGCGGAGCATCGGGAAGTCGATGTTGCTTGCCCACGTCGGAATGCCCTGTGACGTTCTGACCGCGGGGTCCGATTGGCGGAATTTGCCGTGGCAGAGGTTGGCGCCCGATGCGTAAAGCGCCACGGGACTGAAGTATTTGGCTCCGTTGATTGTCGTGTAGTCGGTGACGTTGTTGCCCAGACTGCCGCAGAGGTTCCAGCCCATGCGGCTGTCCTCGGTCACGTATTTGTCAGACAGCTCGCCCGTCGGGCGTATCCAGCCGTAACCGCCTCCGTTGGTGCCGACGTTGCCCTGCGGCCCGGCCCAGTAGGCGAAGAGGAAATATTCGTTCGAGCCGCCCGCTCCGGTCTGTACGACCATCATGCACTCCTCTTTCTGACTGCTTTTGGTGTCGGCCAGAAAGTTGTAGTGGTAGGGCTTGATGAGCTTGTAGCCGCTGTGTGCGTAAATATCTTCGGCGATGGCCGCGGCTTTTTTCCAGCACGCTTCGGCATCGACCCAGTCGAAACTGTTGGTCGGCGAGCCGAGTTCCCGCCCCACGCGGTTCTCCTTGCAGGAGGCCAGATAGGTATACATCTTGAGCAGATAGCCGCCTGCGGTCCATTTGTTGACGCGGCCGTTTACGTTCGAATTGCGGTCGGGAAGTTCCTTGTAGGCTTTGTCGAGGTCTTCCTCGATGCAGGCATAAACCTTGTCGAGCGGTTCGCGCGGAGCCTCGGCCGACGAGTTGGGCGTATTGGGCAGGGGCACTTCGCCCCAGAGCCACGCCTGATAGAGCCGGTAAAGGCCGCGCAGCAGCTTCGCTTCGTTGACGATCTCGTCGCGGCGTTTGGGGTCCATGTCGATGGCCGGCACTTTCTGGATGATGTGGTTGGCCCGGTCGATGCCGACGAAGAGTCCGAACCATGCCATCGAGACGAAATCGGCCTCTTCGTTGTAACCGCAACTGGCGATGATCTGATGGTGCGGGTCGCTGATGCCGTTGGGGGCGATCTCGTCGCCGAGCATCATCAGGTAGTGCATGCCGCGTCCCCAGAGGGGCTGGTTGCCGGTTCCCTGAATCGCACCTGCGTTGAGTATGTCGTATACGCCCGTGAGGGCCAGTTCCGCATTCGCGGCGGTGGTGTAGAGGTCGTCGCCCGAAACGAACGAATAGGTCTTCTCGTCGAGGAAACTGGTGCAGCCCGCCGTCGCCGTGCAGAGCAGGAGCGCAGCCGTGTATTTTAGTGCTTTCGAATAGAACGTTTTCATATTCATATCGCTGTTTTAGTATTTGATTGAAACTCCGAAGAATACGGACCGTGCGCGCGGGTAGTTGGTGTAGTCCAGTCCGGGAATCAGGCGGTTCCAGAACGACACTTCCGGGTCGTAGCCCGAATAGCCCGTGCAGGTGAAGAGGTTTTCGGCCGTGACGTAAACGCGCAGGTGGGAGAGTCCGATTTTCCGCGTGATGTGTGTGGGCAGCGTATAGCCCACCGTCAGGTTTTTCAGGCGGAGGTAGGAGCCGTCCTCGACGTAGTAGCTCGACATTTCGGTCTTGCCCTCGCCGTTGAGCGACGGATACCTGTTGCCCGGACGCTCCTCCGTCCAGCGGTTGCGCCAGTAGTCCGTCGAGACGTTGTTGTAGCCCACGAAACCCTCGTAGCGGTAGCGGCCGATGTTGATGATGTCGTTGCCGTAGGACCACTGGAACATGAAGCTGAGGTCGAAATTCTTGAACGTAAAGCTGTTGGTCATGCCGCCGAAGTGCTTCGGGTCGCTGTTCGCAATGACCGTTTTGTCGTTGTTCGGGTCGATGACGTTGTCGTTGCCCGCGATGTCCTTGAACTTCATGTCGCCCGGCTTCACGGTGATTCCCGCGAACGACGGCACGCCCTCTTTCAGGTTGCCCTGCTCGTCGAAGTCGGATTGCTGGTAAATGCCGTCGAAGACGTATCCCCAGCCCGAACCGATCGGGTGTCCCACCATGACGCGGCCTACTTCGGTGATATGTCCGCCGGCGACCTTGACCGGGATCGAGCTGACGTCGCCCAGCGATACGACCTTGTTGCGGTTGAGGTTGAAGTTCAGGCTCGTCGACCATGTGAAGTTGCGTTTCTGGATATTGACCGTGTTGATCGTAAGCTCGAAACCCTTGTTGTCCACCTGCCCGATGTTCTGCCACTGACGGTAGGAGCCGATCTGGCTGGGAACGTCGGCATGCAGGAGCATGTCCTTGGTCTTTTTGTAGTAAACGTCGGCCTCGATGCTCAGACGGTTGCGGAACATGCTGATGTCCAGACCTCCGTTGAGCTGGTAGGTCGTCTCCCACTTGAGGTCGGGATTCGATATCTCCGAAGGAGACAGGCCCAGCTGCACGGAGTTGTTGTCGCCCGAATAGTAGGTCTTGTCGGTACGGCTCAGCGACTGATAGGCCGGAATGCGGTCGTTACCCGTCACGCCGTAGCTGAGCCGCAGTTTCATGTCGCTGAAAATCTTCTGCTGCTTCATGAACTCCTCCTTGCCGATGCTCCATGCGAAAGCGGCCGAGGGGAAGTAGCCGTACTTGTTGTTCTTGCCGAATTTGGACGAACCGTCGCGGCGGATCGAAGCCGTGAAGATATACTTTTCGGCGAGGGTGTAATTCAGGCGCAGGAATTCCGATTCGGAGGTGTTGCGTTCGCGGTTGGTCTGTACGTTTTCGGGGAATACGGAACCCTGACCGATGTCGAACGCTCCGTTGAAGCTCTGGTTTTCGAATCCTTCGGCGCGGGTGCTGAGACGCGTGGCGGTGTAGCCGCGCAGTTCGAATCCCAGTACGGCGTTGAAATAGTGCTTGCCGCGCGAGATGGCGTAGGTCAGCGTGTTGGAGGTCTGCCACGATTCGGCGCCGCTTTCCGCTACGACGGCCATGCCGTTTTTGGAGTACCCCCACGAGGTGGTCGAGGGATACCACTCCTCGGTCTTCGAATTCAGGATCGTGCCGCCGCCGCTGATGCGCAGTGTCAGGTTGTTGAGGATCTTGTATTTGAGGTAGAGGTCTCCGATCGTACGGTTCTGGGTGGAAGCCTTGTAGGAGTCGTTGATGAAGGTGATAGGGTTGGTCAGATTGTAGTTTTCGGGGTTGGAGGCTTCGTCATCGTCCTCGCTCAGGAAGATCGGCTTGTAGAGGACGAAGCTCTGCACCAGTCCGTTGTACGAGTTGGCGCCCGCATTGGTGACGGCTCCCTTGGTCACGATGTGGGAGAAGTTGATCGTACCGCCGATGGTGAACCGCTTGCTGAGGTCGCTGTCGAAACGGATGCGGCCCGTGAAACGTTCCATCTGGTTCTTCTTGACGATGCCCTCCTGATTGAGGTAGCCTGCCGAAGCGGCCACCTTGGTCTTCGCGCTGCCGCCCGAAGCGACGCCGATGTTGTAGCTCTGGATGATACCCGTGCGCATGACCTCCTCCTGCCAGTTGCGGCTGGGGTAGTCGGAGAAGTCCCTCACCCGGTCGGGCAGGCCGTCGCCGTTGGTGTCGATGCCCCACGCATCGCTGGTCGGGAACTTGGCGAAACGGTAGTCCGCGAACTCCTGTCCCTGAAGCACGTCGATCGTATTCGACATCCGGGCCAGACCGACGCTCATGTCGAAATCGACGGAGGCCTTTTCGCCGCGCCCGCTCTTGGTGGTGATGATCACGACGCCGTTGGCTCCGCGCGATCCGTAAATGGCCGTCGCCGACGCATCCTTGAGGACGGTGATCGACTCGATGTCCGACGGGTTGATGCCCGCCAGCGGATTGTAGCGCACGTTGGCCGAAGTGTAGCTGCTCGTGGCTACTTCGTCGGCGTTGACGTCGATCTGCACGTCGTCGATGATATACAGCGGCTGCGTTCCTGCGTTGATCGAGTTGCCGCCGCGGATCGTAATGTCGATGCCCGCGCCGGGTTCGCCCGAACTGGAGCTGACCTGCACGCCTGCCATGCGGCCTTGGAGCGCATCCATAAAGCTCGTGCCCTTGGATTTGGTGATCTCGGACGTGCTCAGCACGCCCAGCGAGCCGGCGACGTTTTTCTTCTGGGCGTCGCCGTAGCCGATCTGCACGACGACGTTCTCGATCTGGGTCACATCCTGCTGCAGTTCGACCCGCAGATCGGTGTTGCTGCCGACCATGATGTTCTGCGGTACCATGCCGATAAACGAGAAGGTCAGGACGGACTGGTGGTTTTTGACGCTTATGGCGAAGCGGCCTTTGGTGTCGGTCGTGGTTCCGCTGGTGGTTCCCTGCTCGATCACGCTCGCGCCGGCCATCGGTTCGCCGGTCGCGGCGTCCAGCACGGTGCCCGTTACTCGAAGCTGGGCATAGACGCTGCCGCACGTAAACAGGGCCGATAATAGTAAAAGTAGTACACTTTTCTTCATGGTTATATTCGGGTTGGTTTTTACTGGATGGTATGTCGTGGGTCCGATGCCCCCGGAGCCGTCCCGGATACGGGCGGCTCCGGAGATGCCGGACACGGAATTATCTCATTTCGGCGGACTCCTTGTCGAGCGGAGTGTGGCGGATGCACCGCACCGAGTAGGCGTTGGTCCGCTGGTAGTTGTTCAGGTATACGCTGGTGCCGTTGAGCATGATGAAACGCGCCGCATTGGTGAAGATGTTGCCTGCGCCGGCGATGATGGGCATGTTCGTCCAGTAGACGCCGCGGCCTCCCGATACGGTTCCTCCGACGACGGCCTGTCCTGCCCACGGCATCTTGAGCGGGCTTCGGGCGAATACGGCGGCCAGATCGGTCACCTTGTAGGAGGTGTCGCCGTAGACCATCGTTTCGAGTCCGGTGACGGCTTTGGCCATCTCGATCAATTCGTTCACCGTCGGTACGCGGTAGCCCGGAGGGCAGGGGTTGTCCTGCGTCACGGCATCGAGCGGCGCCGCATACGTCTTGTCCTCGAAGCGGCCGCCCCAGAGTCCGTCCCGGTTCGACGTGTCGTCGCGCGCCCAGTCGTGGGGTTCCTTGTTGGTCGGCATGAAACCTTCCCGGCCCGACTCCCGGCGGTCGGCGGTGGGGGTGTTCAGCGGTGCGAGGGCGTTGACGAACGAACCTGCCGTGGGCGATGTCCATTTGGTCTTTTCGTGTCCGTCGGCCTTGCGCGACCACTGGAAGAGCGATCCGAAGGCCGTGTGGTCGTTGGATGCGGCGGCGACGCTCTTCGCACCGAGATTGCGGTCGAGCCATGTCTGTTCCGTATCCTGCCCGTTCTCGTCCTTGACGGTGATGTTCACGGGGAAGTAGATGATCTTGTAATAGTCGTCGGCCGAATCGTAGTTGCGGTCCTTTACGCCGATCACGGTCACTTCGCACCGGGCGGTTTTATTTCCGCCGTCGGTGGTCGAGACGCGGATGGTCGTTTTGCCGTGCGATACGGGAACCAGCACTCCGTCGTTGTCGATTTCGGCGACGAGCGGATCGTCGGAGGTCCACTTGAGCTTTTTGTTCGTGGCATTCTCCGGCAGGATCGCCGGGGCGAACCGGAAGGCTCCGACACCCGGATCGGCCGCGAAGTCGAATATCTTGGACGTGGCGTCGAGCGTCAGGCTTTCGATGGGAATGCTGTTGTCCACGTCGTCGATCGTGAGACGGATCGCGTCGTTGACGTGCATGTCGTTGGCTTCGGCCGTGAGCGTCACTTCGCCGAAAGCCAGCGCCGTGACCAGACCGCTCTTGTCGACGGTGGCCACGTTGGTATTGGAGCTGTACCAAGCGATTCTCCGGTTGGTGGCGTCCGCCGGTTCGATCGTGACCGAAAGCTGGTACGTCTTGCCGGGGTTGAGGTGCAGTTCCCGAACGTCGATGCTTACTTTCTCGACATGGACGAATGTCTCCTCGTCGTCTTTGCAGCCGGAGTGGACGGCAGCGACGGCGGCGATCAGAAAAGCGTAAAGAAGTTTTTTCATATTTTAGGGTTTGTTTGTTGGTTGCATGCGGCGGATAAATCGCCTGATCCTGTAAGCAAAATTATCAGGATGAATATTTTTTGGCCCCCGTGTCGTGAAATAAATTAGCGGGAACGGTTTCGGGAACGGTTTGATTGGCCGGGAGCGTTCCCGAAAAAGTCCCAAAAAGGAAGAAAACCGCCCTGAAAAAACTTTTTCAGGACGGAATTGAGGCTGATTCTGCTATTCTGGGGATGCTTCTCCCGCTTCGCCGAATGTGCGTGCCGCTATTGCTGCGGCCTTACGTCGGTGGATTCGCGGATGTTGATCCGTGCGTCGAGTACCACCGTGCGGTCCGGAGCGTCGGGATTCTTGATCTTTTCCAGCAGCAGGTTAGCCGCCGTTTCGCCGATCAGGTCGAGGGGCTGGGCCACGGAACTCAGCTGCGGTTCGGTCAGCAGGGCCGACTGCGACTCCGAGAAGCCCATCACGGCGATCTGTTCCGGAATGCGGTAACCCCGTTTTTTGATCGCCTTGAGCGCCCCGATGGCGAGCTGGTCGTTGAAACAGAACACCGCGTCGGGAATGCGGTCGCCGTCGAGTATCGCGTTCATGGTCTCGAAGCCGCATTCGCGGGAGATGTCCCTGCATTGGACGAAGGTATCGGGCGCGGGGTCGATGCCGTGTTTGCTGAGCGCCTGCTTGTAACCTTGGTGGCGTGTGGCCGAGTTGAAAATCCCTTTCGGTCCCATCAGGTGCAGCGGCCGGGTGCGCTTTGTCCCGTTGGCGTAGAGAACGTGCTCCACGGCGAAGAACGCCATCCGGAAATCGTCGATGACCACTTTGCTGGCTTCGACCTCGTTGCTCGGACGGTTGAAGAAGACGATCGGGATTCCGTTGTCGATCAGTCTCCGGTAATATTCGTCGTTGCGGTCCTTCTCGGTGACGGAGAGGATGATGCCCTCCACCATGCTGTTTTCCAGCAGATGCAGATTCTTGAGCTCGATCTCTGCGGATTCGCCCGACTGGGTGATCAGGACGTTGAATCCCTCCTTCTCGAAGACCTTCTGTATCTGGATGATGATGCGCGGGAAAAACGAATTGACGAATTCGGGTACGACGACGCCGATGACCTTCGAGCGTCTGCGTATCAGGTTCTGGGCGTACGGATTAGGCCGGTAGTTCATCTTTTCGGCCATTTCGAGCACCAGCCGTTTGGTCTCCGGCTTGACGTCGGAGTGATCGGCCAAAGCGCGTGAAACAGTGGATTTGGATATGCCCAGAGCTTGGGCGAGATCCTTTATCGTGGCATGTTTTATCATTTCCAGCTTTTTCACGCAAAATAGTATTTTTTTTACAGTTTACAAAAAATAAAAGATTCCCGCTTCCCGGAAGATTATTCGAGCACGACGATAAATCCCCCGTTCTCCGGCAACTGCATGACGAGGGGTTCCGGCGCCGGCAGCGCGACTTCGGCCGTCTGCAGCGAACCGTCCGCCGCGTCGCGGACGATCTGCGCCTTTCGGGCCGTCGCGGGGATCAATCCGGCGGGAATCGTCACCACGGCGGGAGCGGTGTTCACACCGGCTATGTACCACGTGCCGCCTTTGCGGCGGGCGATGACGGCCAGCCGCCCGATTTCGCTTTGCGGCAGTACGACCGTTTCGTCCCATACCGTCGGCAGGCGGCGGATGATGTCGAGCGCCGGGCGGTAACGCTCGTCGCCGGAGAGGACGAACGGATTTTCGGCGATCGTCAGCAGCGGTGAGTCGAGCAGCAGCGCGAACGCCAGCTGGTGGGCGGCCGTCGTGCCGCCGGGCATGGTGAACGCGACCGGAGTGTAGTCCGCGGCGCCCAGTACGCCGCGCGTGAAGGGCAGGGCCGCATTGTGGCTGGCCGGAATGTTCTGGTTTTCGTCGCCGGGGACGTAGCGGTCCGGATCGGGGGTGCGGCCTTCGTCCCGCATCCGCTTTTCGTAGTTGGCCGTGATGCGGTTGAGTTCGATGCCCCGCACGCCCTCGCGGGTGATTTCGTTGGGGTAGGTGCGGATTTCGCCCGTCGGCTTCTGGCAGCCGTGGAGATTGACCATCAGCCTGCGCCGCGCCGCGTTTTTGAGTAGGTGGGTGTTGAAGTCGATCTGGCGTATGCCTTCGCCGTTCATGAAGTCCACCTTGACGCCCTTTATGCCTATCGCCGCGACCGAGTCCAGAAAGCCGCGCATCTGGCGGTAGTCGTCCGCCGGATCGTTGAGTTTCTCCCAATGGCGCCATACGAACAGCCCCACGCCGCGGGATTGGGCGTATCCGGCCAGCTCGTGCAGGAATTTCCATTTGTCGGGACGCTCTTCCCACCCGTCGTCGACGGTGCTGTACTCGATGCCCAGCGACGCTGCGGTGTCGATCACCCGCTTTTCGCCTTCGAGGGTCATGAAGCCGCCGTCGATGCCGCTCCACCAGCTCCAGAGCGAGCGTCCGGGGACGATCCACGACGTATCGGCGAACAGTTCCGGGTCGGGAGCGGGGTTGAGACTGGTGATGATGTCGGTATTTACCAGTGCGTCGAGGTCGCGGGCGATGATCGTGACGCGCCACGGGGTGACGATGTCGCCTGACAGCTCGAATCCCTCCTGTTCGGTGAAGTCGGCCCGCAGGCTGGCTCCGGGTTCCGCGCGCAAACGCATGCCGCTGTAGTCGTACAGCGCGGCTTCGGCGATCATCACGTATTCGTCGGGGGTTCGGTAGAGCAGCGGCATGGTCTGCACCGGTCCCTGCCGGGAGACGATGTGCAGGCTGTCGGCCGTCGTGGATATCCACTCTCCGGCATAGGTGAGCAGTTTCCACCCGGAATTCCGTTCGGCGAACCAGACTCTGCTCTGGTGGGGCGGCCGCCATTGGGCAGCTTCCCCGTTGACGGTCCGCGTGCCGTCTCCCGGCAGGACGAACCGGTAGGCGAAGCCGTCGTCGTAGAGACGGGTCTGGAGCCGGTATTTATAGCCCGAAGGACGGTGCGTCACGTCGAAGAGGTATTCGTTGCACCGCCCTTCCGACACGGCTTTGCGTCCCGTGACGGAGTAGGTCTCGTCGATTTTCCGCGTGCCTGCCGGGCGCAGGGCCGCATCGCGGAACAGCTCCGTGCCGTCGACGGTTACGCCCATGGCCGAGGTGTCGATGACCGTGCGGCCGTCGTGGGTTACGGTGTAGTACAACCCCTCCTTGCCGGCGAATACCTCTGCCCGGATGTTGCCCGAAGGGCTTTTTTGTGCGGTGCCGCCGCAGCCTGCGGACAGAAGGGCCATGAAGGCGAAAAATGCTGTTTTTCTCACGTTGCGTTATTTTTTAAGTTCCAGAGTTTCCCATTCGATGATTCGGCCCTGCCGGGTGAGGGCTTTTACCGTTATTTCCGTCCGCTCCCCGTCGATGGGTGCCGTATGTTCGAACGGATAGTCGGTGTCTTCGGTCGTACGTCCGTCTACGGTGAACCAGACTTTCCGCAACTGCGTGTCGTCTTGGGTGAGAAAGACGAATACGTTGTTTGCGGCCCGGCCGAAACCGACCTGCATGCAGCGTACGGCGTCGTCCTGCGTTGCGGCGTAAGGGGTTTGCCAGCGCGTCTCTGCGGTGAAGAGTGCGGCGAGCTGCGGCCGGACCGGGGCCGGGGTTTCGATCCTGACCGCGGCGATCCCGTTTCCGGCGACGCGGACCGTGAAACGTCCGTCGGCGAGCTGGCCCGATGCGCCGCTGCCGCCTATGACCTGCGTCCTGTAGTGCCTTCCGGCGGAATGTCCGCTCAGGGCGTAGTCCAGCGCGATGTCCGTTTCGACGGTTTCAGCAGACTGGTTCATGAAAACGATATACAGCGCGTCGTCGTCGACGGCCGAAATGTAGTTGAGCTGCCGGTCGTCCGGCGCCGCCAGCCCCGTCGGCATCCACAACCGGGCTTCGCGGCCGTAGATTGTGCCGGGGAGGTGACCGTAGAACCTGCTTTGCAGGTAGGCGTATCCTTCGATGAATTCACCCGGAAAATCCACCTTTCCGCCGCTCCGGTAGAGGGCCTGCGTGACGAGAAAATCGTAAAGCAGCGATATGTGCGGCATGATGTGGTTGTAGTGGAAGGAGTTGGCGCCCAGTTCCATGTGGCCCCGGAGCGGATAGTCCGCCTTTTCGTATACGGTCGTGCGGGCCGTGTTGATGTGGTAGCCCGGAAAATTGCGGTAGCGGCCTATGACGGCGTGGTCCGCCGTGCGTGCCAGAAACCCGTCGCCCGTGTAATGCGCCAGCCGCAGCATCCATGCGGCGTAGTTGGCCATGAAAATCCCCCGGTGTCCGGTGCTCGTTCCGGAGGATTCCGGGGTAAGCCCGATCTCCGAAAGCCGCCATGCCGGAACCCGTTCGGCGGGAGCGTCCATCTGCGCATGTCCTTTCGACTTGAGGTATTGGTAGTGCGGGGCCTTCCCGTCGGGATTGACCAAAATATCCCGGTCCGGGACGGCGGGGGAGTACCAGACGTACTGCGTGTAGAGTTTCGCCCCGCGGTGGGCGGCGCGGAGGTAGGTCTTGTCGCCCGTCAGTTCGTACATTTCGAGCAGGTCGATCCATTTCGGGGCGAATCCCGTCCAGAAGAAGAATCCCCCGGCTTCCGGGTCGCGGAAATCGGCGGCCGGCGTGTCGATGCGCCGGCGGATGTAACGGTCGGCCCCTGCGACGGCTTTTTTCAGGTATCCGGGCTTTCCGGTGGCCCGGTAAAGGTGCATGGCGTTTCTCCATGTGCCGCCCTGCTCGACGACGTCCAGATTGCGCACGCGCGTGGAGTGGTACTCTTTTCCGGCGAAGGAGAGCAGGTAAGGCGCATTGTCCTTGAGGATGCTGCTGAGCGCCGTCAGTTCCGAGACCGGGCAGCAGGGGCCGTTCATGCGCCGCGAAGGGTACTGGATGTTCTGCGTCGAATCGGCGCAGAAGAGCAGCTTCTCGCGCGAAAGCACGTATTCGTATACCGGAAGCGCCCTTTCGAGAAGCATCGTCCGGTTGTCGTTCAGGACGGCGATTTCCAGCGGATTGAGACTCGAAACGTTTTTCACCGCGCCCGGAACGTCCGTCGCATAGGTGCAGCCCTTTTCCTTGTCCAGAAAACGGCTGTAGGGGCCGAGCACGTAGGAGATCATGTTTTCGATCGTCTCGTTGAGCGAACCGAGCGCATTGTTCCGGTTGCCTGTGAAGCCGAACAGACGCTCTGCGACATTTTGGAGCGCATCCGTGGTGTCGCCCCGCTCTCCGCAGAGCAGTGCGGAAAAGACGAGTTCCCCGCCCGGAGCCGTTTCGGAGCCGATGCCGCCCGGAACCGGAGCGAACAGCATCGGCGAGGCCAATCCCTGCCGGTCGCGCACGGCGACGCCGAAACGGCTGTTGGCGGCCGTCGGCAGCGGATCGAACGGGAATTCGGCGGGGTGGGCCAGAATGCCGTATGTCGCGTTGCGGTAGGTGACGAATGCCGAAGGGACGGGACACCGGAACGCGAGCGTGAGGTAACTTTTGTCGGGGAACCGTTTCTCCTGCCAGATCAGCGGCTGCCAGATTTCGTCGGTCCGTTTCGGGTCTCTCCCCGCAAAACCGGTGAATCCGACCGAATACCAGCCTCCGGTTTTCGCCGTGAGGCGGTAGGTGAGCAGGGGCCGGCCCGTCGCGGTGTCGGCCGTCAGCTCCGCCGCGATGCGGAAAAGGTCGTTTTCGGGGTAGCCGAAGGTGATCTTGTCTGTTCCTTCCGCACGGTGGAAGACGGGGCGGACGACGATGATGCGCTCTGCGTTGAAGAGGTCGGCCGTCCGCGATTCGACGGAGCCTTCGAGGATTTCATCGTCGAAGCCGTCGCCCGACTGATCGGCTTTGCGGTCCGTACGGTTCAGGTCCGGGCGGTCGCTGAGCCATGTAGCCACGTTGTACTGAACGTCGGGGATGTCCGCCGGACGCATTCTCAGCTGCGGGTCCGCAGCCGAAAAGAGGACCGTGAATTCCGGCAGGTAGTCGGGCAGGAGGTGCTGCCCGCCGAACACGACCGTATGGTCGGGTTTCACCCTGAATTCCTGCGCCTGCGCCGGGCGGCACGCTCCCGCCGCGGCCAGTATGATCAGCAGTATGCGGCCGGTCTTTGTCATGGTTCGAGGTCGAATTTCAGGGTCTGTATTCCGTAGCCCGGCAGGGTGATGCCGAACGCTCCGTCGCCGCCGGGCGTGATTTTGCGTCCGGTTGCGGAATCGTCGGCCGAAGCGGTGCCGATGCGCCTGCCGGCGATGGCCGCGGGGTGTACCGTCAGCGCCGTATGCTGGGGCCGTGGCGTGCTGTTCATCAGGATCAGGAATAGCCTGTTCCGGTCCGTCGTCAGGGCCGAAAGAATTTCGATGTCGGTATTGTCTGCCTCGAACAGCCCTTTGACCATGATTGGATTCGCCTGCTCGCCGTATACGGTTCCCGGTTCGAAGCCGAAGATGCGCTGCGGACCGACTTTCGGGGTCATGAAACCGCGGGGGAACGAGATTCGGCGGCCGCTCCGCATTTCGGCTTCGGCGAAGACGTAATCGGCGATCCACCCCAGCTGCCACCACGCATGGTGCGGGAAGGGACCGGGACCCCGGTCGAACTGGCTCCAGTAATAGGTCGCCATGTGCGTGTCCGGTGCGAGGTGCGCTTCGCGCGCCGTAGCCGCAGCCCGCGCGAGGTCGAGGAAGAGCCGGTCTGCGGTCTCTTCGTACAGTCTTACGAACATGCCGCAGTGGCTGGTGAGCAGGATCGGGCCGCTCTTGACCGCCGACCCGGCGCAGCCGCCGTGCTCGAAGCAGAGACCGACCTGACTGATCTGCCATTCCTGCATTTTCCGCCCTTTGTACTCGATTTCACGGTTGCCCGGCGTCGGATGCGTGTAGATCGACGTGGCGTACATCCGGGCCGTGCGGAGTGCGGCGTCGCGGTATCGGGTCTCTCCGGTCAGGCCGTGCATGTCGAGCAGGGCCTGCGCGGCCTGTCCCGTGGCGAAGTCGTTGATGAAGCGCGCGTCGCCGCAGACCCCGGTGAAAGCCCCCTTGTCCACGGCGTTGCGGACGAACCAGTCGGCGCCCCGCACCGCGGCGTCGAGGTATTTGCGTTCGCCGAGCAGCTTATAGGCGACGACGAAGCCGTAAAACGTGGGCCGGAGGTCTTTCAGGTCGGTGAACAGCGGTTTCCCGTCGTGTTTGCCGTAGGCCACGGCAAAACCGCCGTCGGCCTGCTGCAGTGACAGCAGCCGTTCGGCTCCGGCCCGGAAACTGCTGCGCAGCAGCGAGTCGTCCCGTTCGAAGAGCAGGATGTTGCCCAAGTCCATGAGCGTATAGTACGTGATGCCGATCGGTTCGATATGGTCGCCCCACTCTTCGACGAACTTTTGCTTTTTCCACAGGTAATACTGTCCCATGGCCGCGCCGTGGTTGGGATCGCCGGCCGGGGCCTGCTGCATCAGTTTGAAGTTGCGCATGTAGGGAAGCCGCTCTTCGGTAAGCCGCGGATCGCCGGTCATCGAGGCGAGCATCCACGATGCGCCGATGTCGGAATTTTTCATGGCGTCGCGGTCGGCTTCGACGACTCCGCCCAGATAGTCCTGCGCTCCGATGGTCAGCCCCTTGTAGTCGGCGGTCCGCCAGAAGGAGAGCGAGTCGTCGAGAATGTAGTCCCAGATCGCTTCCATGCGCTTGTAGAGCGGGAGGGTCGTATGTTTGAGCGCGAGGGAGTTGCCCAGACCGTAAATGTCGTAAACGGCGTGTTTGTGCGCTTCGTACCACCCCTTGTCCGTCATGCTGACGCGGAATCCGAACCGGACGGAGTCTCCCGCCTGCTTTTCGGACCCCTCCTGTCCGAGCACCGGGTAGTAGAGCGTTGGGGAGAGTTCTCCCTGCCGGTTCATGTGCGAAAGGCCGCACCGCCACGAGATGCCGTGCGTGCGCTTGTCGCCGCTGTATTCGGAACGCGGGTAGCCGTTGTCGGGAATCAGCGCCAGCGTATTGCCCGCTTTTTCGGTCATGGACGTGATCATCGTGGTGACCGTATTGTCGTTGCATATGACCGGCAGGTGGGGCAGTCCCTGTCCGTACATGTAGGCGAGGTGGAATACGGGCTGGATGTAGTCGCCTTGGAAAAAGCCCGGAACGACGCTCCAGCCGAGCCGCTCTTCGGGAAGTACGGCCAGCGTGGGCGTGCTTACCGAATAGTACCCCTTGCGAGCCGGGTAGAACACGCTTTCGATGCGTATGTCCGCCGGATAATCCGGGTCAGGACTCCATGTCGTGCGCAGGCGGCCCAGTTCGTTGCGGGCTTCGAAGCAGACGGTGCGCCCCTCTTTCCAGCCTTTTTCGGGGTAGAAGCGCAGCGCTTCGCCCGCGCGGTTCATCGGCACGGAAGAGACCGCCCTGTTGAAATCCTTGGCGATGTAGTGGAACCGCGCGATGTCGAAGTTCATGGTGTCGCCGCCGCGGTTGGTGATCGTTTCCGGTTCCGCCGAGGGCTTTTCGCTGCTGAAGAGTATCGTATACGCTCCGTCGGGCACTCCCCAGCAGCGGCCTTTGCGGTCGGCGACCCGTGAGATTTTCCATCCTTCCGCGGTCTGCTCCCAGCGGATTTCCAGTTCTTTGTTTCTGACGGCCAGTTCGTCGGAGGGCGTGCAGGCGGCCGACAGCAGCAGGACGAATGCGGAGAATATTTTGAAGTGCGGTTTCATGGTTTCGGTTTCCGGTTCGAAGTTATGCAATTTATTCGACAATGATCCCCATCAGGGCCTTGTGCCTTCCGGGGGCGGAGTCTTCCGGCCAGAAGCGTATCGAGCGCAGTGTGTGCGGGGTGTCCAATGCAATCGTATTGCAGCTCTGGTGGTTGCCTTCCGTGCGGAACAGGAGGTTCCCGTCGCCGTCGGTAATGCGGTAGTTGCGGATGCACTGGGGCATCACCGAATCGAAATGCTCCATTTGCACGTTCTCCAGTGCGTGGTCGAAATCGGTGTCGAAGAACAGCCTGATTTGCCGGACGGTCCGTTCTTCGCCCAAGTCGATGCGGACCGACGGCGTTCGGTCGTCGGGGGCCGGGATCCAGCCGTTGGGCTGTATGTAGGGCCGGAAGTAGCCGTTGAGGAGGTTTTCAGCCCCGAAGCAGGTCAGCGGCGCGGAGAATTCGAGCGCGATGTTTTTCCCTTCGGGACGGCGCTTTGGACACCAGAATTCGAACGCATCGACCCCGATGTCCTCCGGCGGAGTCTGCCTGCCGAAATTGGAGACCGCGGGATTGACGGTGTTGAATACCGAAGTCAGGCCGGAGACGATCTCCGAACTCATCGGAATGCTTACGTCGGGATTGGCCATGAAGCAGATGAAGACGTACTGCGGCGCTTCGTAGCGCATTCCGAAATCGACGGTCAGTCTGTTTTCTCCCTCCCGGAGGTCGAAAACGAGCCTCTTGTCGGTCGTGTCCGGGGTGTAGTTGCCCCTGCGCGACGAACTGCGCAGTTCGACCGTCAGCCGGGTCGCCTTGTCCGCTTGCACGGTGAGACCGACGGCCGGAACCGGGCCGCCGACCGGGATAAGCTCGGCGGCGGAGCAGTCCAGCCGGAAGCGGGTGCCGTCGGGGCGCAGCCGTTCGAGCGCAAACTCGCTGGATGCGCTGATCCGGGCCTTCGGGGGCAGCATGCCGCGGCCGAACCGTTCGCCCGGCAGGAAGTGTCCGGTGCGGAGCAGTGCGGACTGCAGCTGACCCATACGCTCCCTGCCGATAAGGTCGGCCGGTTTGAGGTGGTCGCGCAGGGCGATTGCGGCCGCCATGCCGATCGCCTGCCCGCCGTGTGCGGCGGTGCACATGACGCGCGTGGAGCCGTTGGCCACATGGCTGACGCTGATGATGCGGCCCCCGATGAAGAGGTTGTCCGCATCGGGCGTCACCAGACAGCGGTAGGGAATCTGGTAGATGCCCTTGCTGTGCCACTGGTTGCAGGCGCGCCCTGCGCCGTAAACGCCGTCGGCGGGGTGCAGGTCGATCGACCAGCCGCCGAACGAAACGGCGTCGTAGTGCTCGTGCTGTTCGATGATGTCCTGCTGGGTCAGCATGTAGTAGCCCTTGAACCGCCGGCTTTCGCGTTTGCCGGGGAAAAGCCCGACCCATTCGAGCGTGTAGTTCTCCGTCTCCGGGTACTTGCCCGAATTTTTGATGTGATTCCAGATGCCGTAGACGATTTTCCAGAGTTCGAATTTGATTTTTTCGGTATCCCGGATCGTGTCCAGCCGTCCGCCGTACTCCAGCCACCAGTATTTGCAGCCGTGCTGCGAGGTGCTGAAATACTCCGGATTCCGGAGCCGGGGAATCAGCTCCTCGACCTCCTTCAGGGCGAATTCGGGAGCTTCGAAGCGTACGGGACGCCCCGTGTCCTTGATGTAGAACAGGATGCTGTGCCCCAGCAGCTCGCCGTATCGGGTCTTGTCGGGCGCGAACTTCTCGCCGTATTCTTCGCGGTCCTCGGCTCCCATGCGGTATTCGGCTCCCGCCATGTAGGCGAGTGCGCCGTCGCCCGAACAGTCGGCGAAAAGATCGCCTTCGATCGTGTGGTGCGTTCCGGTCTGCGGATTGAACGCCGTGACCGATCTGACGGTGCGGCCGGACATTTCGGCGTCGTATACGCACGTGTTGAGGTAAAGCGTGATGTTCGGTTCGGAGAGCACCTTGTCGATGAGCACCATGTCGAACAGCACGGGATTGCCTTCCCGGTTGCGGAAGGTGTTCTCGACCAGTATTTCGTCGATGACGCCCCCTTCGCGCGACCAGCGGTTGTTGTTGCCCATGTGCGAGGTCGCTCCCAGCGCCCACAGGCGGACTTCGCTCGAAGCGTTGCCGCCCAGCACGGGACGGTCCTGAATCAGCGCGACGTCGGCGCCCGCACGGGCCGCGGTAATGGCGCAGCATACGCCGGTAAGGCCTCCTCCCACGATCACCAGACTGTGACGGCTGTGTACTTTCGCCGGTTTGCGGCTTTTTTCGAATTCACCGATAAACATATGTTATTTGTTTTTTGTCGTGAGGAAAATCAGGCCGCCCAATACCGTCAGGACGATACCCGTCGTGAGGGGAACGAGGGTCTCCCCGCCGGACAGGAGCGCGATCAGGGAGATGAAACAGCCCGAAATCGCCGCTCCGGCGCCGATGATGCGGATGCTGTTGTTGTTATCCGTGCCGGCGTCCTCGGCGGCGGGCGCCGTTGCGTTCTCTGCCGCAGGCA
>OCHV01000687.1_pt1 | contig 26013 bp, 23 predicted proteins | sample 1538461 | NCBI WGS metagenome assembly OCHV01 (sample SAMN04571692, study PRJEB22368) | human gut metagenome | biome: human gut; material: stool | host: Homo sapiens | place: Luxembourg | collected 2012-08-03 | reverse complement strand
AAGGTCCTGAAGCCAAGGCGGAAATTCGCGAGCGCATTGAAGATCGTCTTACGTTTGTGGGATATGCTCCGGTTATTGCGATATCAGCACTTTCGGGTAAAAATGTGCACCGAATTTGGAATGCTATCAACACAGCGTACCAAAACTATTCTTCCGTTATTTCCACCAGTCGCTTAAATGTATGGCTGCAGGATATTCGCGAATTTGGTCATACTATTTCAAAGGGTAAGCGTATTTTGAAACTGAAATATGTTACCCAAACAGGCACAGAACCGCCGTTCTTTACGTTTTTCTGTAATCATCCCGATTTGGTAGAACCATCGTTTGAACGTTATTTGGAAAATCGTCTTCGTTCGGCATTTGGCTTTGAAGGTACTCCTATTCGCATGAAGTTTAAGAAGAAGGACTAAGTGATGCTTTCCAGTATTGGTTTTTTTGTCTTGTTGTTTCTTGTTTCGTTTTTGTTGGGCTCTATTCCCTGGGGCGTCATTATTTCGCGCGTGTTTTATCACACCGATGTGCGCGAGCACGGCTCAGGCAATATTGGCACAACCAACGCTATGAGAACGCTTGGCAAGGTGGGAGGCTCTGCAGTCTTTATTCTTGATTTTGGCAAAGGTGTTCTTGCGGGTGTTGTAGCTACTCTTTTTGCAAGCCAACTTTTAACCGACTATACCGTGTTGCGCGATTTTTGTGTTGCGACAGGAATTACAGGTCCTAATCCCGATAATGCGGCAATCCATTTTCGCATTACGCAAATTTGCTTAAGTATTGCTTTTCTGGGCTGTATCTGGGGTCATATCTTTAGTCCTTGGCTTAAGTTTAAGGGCGGAAAAGGAATTGCGGTCGCGGTAGGTTGTTTAGTTTCCACGTTTGGACTTACGGGCACGCTTTTCGAACTAGCGATTTTTGTGGTTCTGGTTGCTACGACTAAATATGTTTCTGTAGGATCAATCGCAGCAGCATTTGCCTGTCCTTTCTTTGCTTTGTATTTCTTTGGCGGCAACGGAATAGCCATAGCGCTCTGTTTTATTGCCGCTATTACGGTAATTTGGGCTCATCGGGAAAATATTGCTCGCCTTCGTGCAGGAAACGAAAATAAGATTGGTTCAAAGAAAACGCAATCTTAATAAGGGATGAAGGATGCCATGGATAAAATTGCGGTAATAGGTGCAGGATCGTGGGGAACCGCGCTTGCTCAGACGCTTGCGGTTGGTGGTAATGAGGTGTGCATGTGGGCACGAAAGGAAGAAGTTGCCCAATCTATCACGCAGGCTCATCGCAATCCGCGCTATTTAAATGGCATAGTGTTGGAAAAAGCTATTAGTGCAACCAGTAATTTGGAAGAATGCGTAAAAGATGCCAAAGCGGTTGTCATGGTAACGCCTTCCCGTCTTACCCGTTCTTTTGCTGAACAGCTAAAGCCCCTTCTTTCTTGCGATATCCCTCTTATTCTTTGCTCTAAAGGAGTGGAAGAAGGAAGCGGCATGGTGCCTATGCAGGTATTTGAGGAAGTGTTGGGCAACGGCAATCGCTTAGCTGCACTTTCAGGGCCTAATCATGCTGAAGAAGTGGTACTGGGAATTCCGGCAGGCACGGTTATTGCTTCTCCTAATAACGATATTGCCTGTTATTTCCGCGATCTGTTTACTACCAATACGTTTCGCTGTTATACCTCAGATGACTACATAGGGGTGGAGTTATGTGCGGCGTTCAAAAACGTTATTGCTATAGCGGTTGGTGCTTCCTATGGTATGGGTTATGGCGACAATACGGCAGCTATGCTTATGACAAGGGGAATGGCGGAAATGAGTCGTCTGGTAACTGCATGTGGCGGGCAGGCTTTAACCGTTATGGGCTTAGCAGGAGCAGGGGATCTAATTGCAACCTGCACGTCTGAACATTCCCGTAACCGAACCTTTGGTAAAGCGCTTGCGCAGGGAGGTACGCTGGAAGCATACGAAAAGCGCACCCATATGGTGGTGGAAGGCGCTCTTGCGTGCAAAACTATCTGTCCTTTGGCGCAACGCTATGGGGTAGAACTTCCAATAGCTAATGCGGTTCGTTCCATGGTATGGGAGCAAGGCGATCTTGAATCAATTGCTCAAGAACTTTTTAGCCGACCTCTTACGACCGAATTTTGGGGCTTGGCAGACGGAGCTCGCTTGTGAGTGCGGTGCAGCATAGCAAGCCGAAACTTTCAGCAGCTCATAGAGCTACCTATTTTGTATATCGCACTCCACTTGGTCGCGTAACACTGGGCTGCGATGGGCAGGCGCTTACCCGTGTGGCGTTTGGGGTGGCGGAATTTGAAGGCGAATACCGATCGTGTGCTCTTACCAATAAGGCATCCAGTGAAATCCTTGAATATCTTGCTCGAAAGCGTGCCGTATTTACTATTCCCCTGCATCCCCAAGGAAGCAGTTTTCAGAAAAAAGTGTGGGACTATGTGTGTTCCATTCCTTACGGGCATACCAAAACGTATGCTCAGGTTGCGGCGGACTTAGGAACCCCTAAAGGTCTTCACTCCATTTCGGCTGCCTGCATTCATAATCCGCTGCCTTTTTTTATTCCTACTCACAGAGTGATTGGCGTGCATGGAGATATGGGAGGTTTTGTTACCAATCCTGCGGTGAAAAAGTTTCTTATAGATCTAGAACGCACGAGATCCTAGGATTTTGAATGGCGGTTGAAGAATTGAGCATAAGCGTGTTGTGTTGAGTGAGAGTTTGTAATAACAAAATTCTTTCTGGTAGATAGTTAGAGCAGTTACGACAAAGATGTATTACGGTGATGTAGCTAGGGCGTTCGAAGAAAGGGAAAACGGTGTTTGGCGAAGTTAAAATTGCACCCTCTATTCTGTCGGCAGATTTTATGAACATGGAACAGGACATTCGTATGCTTGAGCGAGGGGGAACGGATTTTATCCATGTTGATGTTATGGATGGTCATTTTGTTCCCAACCTTACGTTAGGCGTTCCATTTGTAAAACAGCTTAAAAAAATTACCGATATTCCGCTCGATGTTCATCTGATGATTTCTAACCCTTTAGAACAGCTTGATTGGTATTTGGATGCGGGTGCCGATTGGGTTTCGGTACATAGGGAAGCTTTGCAAAGCGAAGAAGAAGTGTGCCAGGTTATTGAACGTATACGAAATGCAGGAGTTCATCCTGCCCTTACCGTAAAGCCCGACTATCCCATTGAAGAACTTGAAGCGTATATTGCCGATCTTGATATGGTGCTGGTCATGAGTGTCTTTCCGGGATTTTCTGGTCAGTCCTATATTGAAGGAAGTGAAGACAGGGTAGCCTGCGTTGCTGAAATGGCAAAACGACACAACCCTAATTTGTTGATTGAGGTTGATGGCGGAATAAGTGCGGGACGTACGGCTGGGCTGGTATGCGCGCAAGGTGCGGATGTTTTGGTGGCTGGTTCAGGAGTTTTTGCTCAAGCAAATCCGGAAAAAGCTATTGATGAATTGCGTAGGGCAGGTATGGCAGCTCGTGGCATGTAAAAGCTTTGGCATTGGCGTGCAGTCATCTAGCGCGTAGTTAGGGTAGCGTGTAACCGGTAGGGTAACGACAAGCTGCGATTGTATGGAAATGTTGACGTGTTGGAGTGCGTAGCTACGCGCGATGTATGCGTGGCTGCGTTATAAAGCGCATTTGTGAATAGTTATAGAGGAGAAGAAATGACCAAAGAGTCTGAAAGTCAAGCGACTAGTACGTATCTTGATTGGGCGGCAACTGCGCCGCTTTGTCAGAGTGCACACGATGCTATGATGCCGTATATGACTTCAGGGGTTGAAGGGCTTTTATTGGGTACAGGCAATGCAAATTCGCTCTATGAAGTGGGTCGTGTTGCGTTTCGGGCGTTGGAACAGGCGCGTGAAACTATAGCGCGAAGTATTGAGGCACGTCCCGATGAAATTATTTTTACCTCAGGGGCAACCGAGGCAGATAATGCGGCTTTGTTCGGCATTGTGGATGCCTGCATGATGAAGGCTGAACAATCAGGAGATCATGAATGTGTACCCCAGGTGGTTGTTTCTTCGATTGAGCACGAAGCAGTATTGGAAGCAGCTGAAGTGTTGGGTCGTTGGGGAGCGCAGGTAACCTGCGTTGAGCCCGATTCTTCGGGTCATATTACTCCTGAAGCGCTTCAGGAAGTTTTGACAGACCGCGTTATGTTGGTTTCGATTATGGCGGTCAACAATGAAGTGGGAAGCGTTATGGATATTCCTGCTCTTGCACAGGTAGTTCATAAGGCTGGGGCACTCTTTCATGTTGATGCCACTCAAGCGCTAGGAAAAATTCCTCTTTCGGTAAAGCAGTGGGGAGTAGATGCGCTTTCGCTTTCTTCGCATAAAATTGGTGGTCCTAAAGGAATGGGCGCTTTGTTCCTGAAAGCACGCACTCCTTTTACGGCGCAAATTGTAGGCGGTGGCCAAGAAAGCGAAAAGAGAAGCGGTACCCAAAATGTTATGGGAGCAGTTGGTTTTGCAGCGGCCTGTCAGGCAGCTTTGACAGATTTTGATGCTCAGGCATCTCGTTTACGTGAGCTGCGAGATGAATGCTATGCGCGTTTTGCGAAATATGACAAGGTTACGGCGACGGTACAGGTAGAAAAGGGAAGTACCGCATATGCACCCCATATTGTTCATGTGTTTATAAAAGGCATGGAAAGCGAAACGCTAATCATGCAGCTTGACCGTCTGGGGGTATGTGTATCGGGCGGTTCTGCTTGCGCGTCGCATGATTTAGATCCCTCTCATGTGCTTCGGGCTTTAGGTATCTCACGTGATGATGCTCTGGGTGCCTTGCGGCTTTCTTTTGGTCGAGATACAACCGTTCAGGATATTGAAAAGTTCTTTGCCGCTTTTGACGAGGTCATAACGAAGTTTGCCTAATCATAATAAAGAAAATATGGTTTGTAAGACACGGATATGAGCTGTCGTGAGAGGCTAACAGAAGCACACGAACAAAGTCCTTTGACAGAAGACATAAACGGTGCAGCTTCGCATTGTAGAACCGTGCACATACAAGAATGAGAAAGGCGTATTTTCGTTGGAACTGGTAAGTCAACACAATCACACCGATATGACCAATCATGGGCATGGAAGCATAGAAGAACTTATAAAAACTGCTCATCAAAAAGGAATGACTAATATCGCGGTAACCGAACACTATCCGCTTACCCACGAAGTAGATACGCGCGATTACGTTTCTATGCCTGCTTCACGACTTGATGAATACGTTGAACGTATTAAGGCCCAGCGCACTATTTACCCCGATATGGAAATATTGGTAGGGTGCGAACTTGATTGGTTGGGTGACGGAGAAGACCGCACCTTTACTAAGGAAAGTTATGAGCCGTTCGATATCATTCTTGGATCGGTTCATTTTCTTGATTTATGGCCATTCGATGATCCTGCAAAGCGCGGTTTTTGGGATGAGGTAGGAGCCGATTATATTTGGCGCCGCTATTTTGAAGTATGGTGCGAAGCGGTAGTTTCTTCCGTTCCTTTTACGGTAATGTCTCATCCTGATTTGGTTAAGAAATTCAATCGCATGCCAAGTTTTGATCCGAAACCGCTTTTCAAGCAAGCTGCCGAGGCGGCACAAGCTGGTGGGCGTATGGTTGAAGTTAACACGTCTGGTTTAACGTATGCCTGTAAAGAAATGTTTCCGTGCCAAGATTTGCTGCGGGAATTTTGCCGTGCAGGAGTACCTTGTACTATTGGCTCTGATGCTCATCAACCTTCCAAGGTGGATCAGTTCATTGAAGAAGGGTATCGGTGGATGTACGAGGCGGGATACCGTGAGGCAAGTGTGGTACGTCCTGATGGTGATATCCGAACAATTTCTCTTGCATAACTAGTAAAAAAAGGCGCATATTTAAGAGGTAATACTCACTGCAGAAGTTAGTTAAAGAAAGAAGGAAGGCGCTATGGCAGAACAGGAAACATCTCTTAAGCGCAGCGATGCAGGAACTATTGCTTCTCTGAAAACTTCTTTGCTGGTTGGGGAATTAGAAAAGTTTCTTTTACGCGAAATGCCAGCGCGTGATGCCTGCTCATGGGATAGAACAGGTATGTTGGTTGGAAATCCTTTGGATGTTGTGCGAGGGGTTGCAGTTGCACTTGACCCCACCATTCCAACCTTGCAAGCTGCTCAGGAAGCAGGTGCGAATGTATTGGTAACCCATCATCCTGTATTTATTGAAGCACCCGACACGTTTACTCCTGCATCAACTCAAGGACATACTCCCGGTGCCGTAATTCGTTTTGCTTGCGAGCAGGGTATGAGCATTATGTCATTCCATACCGCCCTTGACGTTTCGGTAGCAGGCCTTTCAGCACTTCCTAAACTTTTGCGTTTAACTCCTATTGGCGTGTTGGAGCCGCTAGATTCGGATGCTTCAAAAGGTTTTGGACAAATATGTAAACCTGCAAGCGCAGAAGATGCACAAGGTGTTTCGTTGCGTCATTTAAGTGCGCGCTGCGTGTCGGTTTTTGAATCGTTGCCACGAGTGTGGGGTTCTTCAGAAAAGGTTGTACAGCGTATCGTAACGTGCGGAGGTTCTGCAGGTTCTTTGATATCGGAATGTCTTAATCAAGGAATTGAATGCTTAATTTGCGGTGAGGCTAAATATCACGAAGCCCTTGATGCTTCGCTTTCGGGGCTGACTATTATTGAACTTGGTCACGATGTATCAGAATTTCCTTTGTGCGCATTACTTGCAGCTCAGGTGCAAGCAGCGGGCATTGCGCAAAATTGTATTACTATGATTGACCAGAAAAATAAGTGGTATACCCCCGAATCATCTCGTCGTTAATCGGGTACACTCACCTAAGGGCTTTTCATAAAAGAAGAAATAACAGAAAGGCGTAACAGCTTTATGAACGCTACTGAACAAGACATTGCTATTCTTCGTAAACTCCAAGAGGCAGACCGTAAAGTGCTTACCGCAAAAAAGGAATTTGAAAACCTTCCTCATCGGAAAGCCATTCTTGAAGTTCGTGCTAAGAAGGACGAAATCTTAAAGAAGAAGGTTCAAGTTCAAGACATGCTTGATAATGAAGAAGAAAAGCTTTCTTCTCTTGCTCAGGAAGATGAACAGCTGGCAAAAAAACAGGATGATATATCTTCAGAATTAGCAGAAGTTCAGGGCGATTATCGGGCTGTTACCTCGAAAACGCGCGAACTTGATGGAATCCGAAAGCGCCGCGAAAAAGTTTCGCTGGAATTGTCTCGTGTTGAAGATCAGATCAACAAGATTAATCCTGTTATGAAGCAAATCATGGCTGCGCTTTCTACGTTGGAAGAAAAAGAAAAAGAGCTTGTCGAATCGTTTCAGAAAACGGGCGGTTCACTGCGAACAGTTATTGCTGAAGGTGAAAAAGTTCGCTCCGAATTGGCACAGATGGTTGATCCGGGCCTTCTGAAGATCTACGAGCAAACTCTAGAGCGTTGTGGCGGCGTTGCGTTGGCGGAATTGACGAACGATTCTTGCGGCGCCTGTCGAAGCTCTTTTGATCAGAGCCGCATGAGTAAAATTCGCTCAGAGGCACCTATTGCAACTTGTCCGTCTTGCCATCGTTTATTGCTGGTGCACGAATAAAAAAGGAGTGTAGGCGACATGAAGCTTGTTACGCGGGAAGACCAGGAAGAACAGGAACACACGCGCCTGTCTGCCGATGCTGCCTTTTCTGACGAAACAGAAGGCAGAAGGTTTTCTGCTGAGGGCGATTTGTATCGCAGTGAATACCAGCGTGATCGCGATAAGATTCTGCACACTAAAGCTTTTCGTCGTCTTTCTCATAAAACGCAAGTTTTTTTGGCGCCTCAAGGCGATCACTACCGTACGCGTCTTACCCATACGCTTGAAGTTGCTCAGATTGCACGAACTATAGCACGCGCCCTTGGCCTGAATGAAGACCTTACTGAAGCTATTGCTCTTGGGCATGATTTGGGTCATACTCCGTTTGGTCATGTGGGAGAACAAGCTATTTCTGCGTGCTTGGCAAAACATCGTGGCCTAGATCCTAACGCGCCAGAAAACAAAACGCTGTATCGTCATAATGTGCAAAGCTTGCGTGTTGTTGATGTGATCGAAAATGATGGTAAAGGTTTAAATTTAACAGCAGAAGTGCGCGATGGTATCGTGTGTCATACTGGTTCTCAGCGAGCTGAAACGCTTGAAGGTCGAATTGTGGCAACGGCTGATCGCATTGCCTATGTGAATCACGATATTGATGATGCTATTCGTGCGGGCGCTCTACAGGAAACCGATTTACCTCTTTCTACTCATAAGGTCCTTGGGGAAAATCACTCCACACGTATTCAAACACTTGTTCATGACATGATAGAAACGTCTGCGCGCTGTGATGATATTGCTATGAGCAATGCGGTATGGGATGCCATGATGGAACTTCGTTCATTCCTGTTTGATCATGTGTATACTTCAGAGCCTGTTATGGTTGAGGTGGCAAAAGCTAAGCATTTGGTTGAAGATGTATTTGATTACTTTGTTCGTCATTACGATAAGGTTCCTCAAGATTTGAAAGACATTTCCGGGGGAGATCCTTTACGTGCGGTAACCGACTATGTGGCTGGCATGACAGATCGTTACGCGCGAAGTTTCTTTATGGATATGTTTGTCCCTCATACTTGGAATCATTAAAGCGTTTGCTTAGCGCGGAGTGCTTTTTGTGGCACTTTTTGGTCGTTATCGCAAAAACCGTGCTATGCTTTCATGCGCTATGAATGAGGAAGTACCACAGTCAGATTTAGATCAAACAACAAAAGAAAATTCTTTTGGCAGCCGCGCCCGTGAAGTATTAAGTGCGGCATTACCCGTAATGTTGGGATATGTCTTTTTAGGAATCCCTTGCGGTATTTTATGCCAGCAAGTAGGAATGAGTCCTTTACAGGTATTCTTGCTTTCCATGTTGTTCTATTCGGGTGCAGGGCAGTACATGATTCCCAACATGTGGTTAGCGGGATCTCCTGCGCTTGCCATTATTGCTTCAGTTACCTTGGTGAACTCTCGCCAGCTTTTATATGGCGCTTCGCTTTCACGCTTTTGTGGAACAGCAAAAAAGAAACTTTCGTTTTTGTTTGGGGCTACGGTTACCGATGAATCGTTTGCGGTAAATTTAGGACGCTTTGAAAAGGGATCCTGGAGTGTTGGTCTGGCAACGGCGGTAAATATTAGTTGCCAAACCACCTGGGCCTTAGCGAATGTTGCTGGCGTTGTATTAGGTTCGCTTTTAACCGTTCCCAGTGCACTTGCTTCGTTTGCTATGACGAGTATCTTTTTGTGTTTGCTGTTTTCCCAAAAAGGAACCAAAGCCAATGTTGCTGCAGCGTTAATGGCGGTGTTGGGTGTGTTTGTTTGTAAGGTCATTGGTTTGTCAGGCCCTGCGATTTTAATAGGCGCACTTATGGGAGTAGTGGCCGGTATTGCGGTATCCCGCAAAGGGGGTGCTTCTCGTGTCGTGGACTGAGTTTGCCTTTATTGGGCTGGCCTGTGCGCTTACCATTTTGCTTTTTCGCGTAATACCGGTTTTTGCGCTTCGTGGACGCGATTTGCCGGGTTGGTTATCGCAGGCACTTGCCTTTATTCCGCCTGCGGCGTTTGCCGCGCTTATTGCCAACGATTTACTTTCGCCTGATATGTTTGCGGCGGGTTTATGGCCAGGATCTTTACCCTTGGTTGCTGCTGCAATAGTGATTGTGGTTGCTATTAAAACAAAATCGCTCGTATGGTGCATCGTGGCTGGCGTTGGGTCTTACGGGCTTTTGATGCTTATCTAAATAGGCAAGTTGTCGCTTTCACTATTCGTGCGTACCGAAAGCTTTCTTTTTGCCGCCATTCTGGACACCGCTTTGAAAGAATGCTTTTAAAAAACGAAGCCCCGGATTAGCCAGAATAAAGAAAGGGAATTAGACAATCTTTTGGGCGCTGTGTTCGCTTCGTTACTTGCATTCTTGAAAAGCGAATCAGTGGACAGCTGGCTGCAAAAGGAAAGCTTTTGGTGCGCATGTTTGAAAGTAAAGACTTATTCGTATAAAAACAGTTTACTTGCTGGTAATTTCGTCTTTATCGGTATAAAATTGCAGAGCTTAAGCATTTGCAAGAAAAACGTAATTTACTCTTGCGCAGAGGTGTAAACAAGAGTACAATTCTCTGCTGTGTCAAAAGACACCACATAAGTACATACAAGTATTTACTATATAAGAAGGATAAGGAAAGCCATGGATATCATCCGCGCAATCGAACAGCAGCAGATCAACCCTGATGTTGCAGAATTTAATGTAGGTGACAACGTTAAGGTTCACTATCGCATCAAGGAAGGCAATCGTGAGCGTATTCAGGTCTTCCAGGGTGACGTTATCCGTCGTCATGGTGCTTCAAGCCGTGAAACTTTCACCGTACGTAAGATTAGCTTCTCCGTTGGTGTAGAGCGTACTTTCCCTGTACATTCCCCCAAGATTGAGAAGATTGAAGTAGTACGTCGTGGCGATGTAAGCCGTGCAAAGCTTTACTACCTGCGCGACAAGGTGGGCAAGGCTGCAAAGATCAAGGAAAAGGCTTTCTAGATCATTTCCGAAGGTATTTTCAGGGGCACGAAGTAATTCGTGCCCTTTTTTATGTTTACTATGCTTTAAGAGAGCCTGCGCTTGTGAATGATGAGTAAGCCATAAAATGCGAGGAGAAACCTTGCAGGCTTGTTTTAGTGTGTGTAGAGGTTTTGCAGGCTGCGTGTTGTATTTTGTAAGTTTCTTGTTGGTATGTGGTGTAAGGATTGAATTATGTCTCAGACGGTTGCAGATATTCGTGCGCGGTTGGCTAAGGTAACTGCCGAAGAATTTGCAGTTCTTGAACGTTCGCTTTGCGCTGATACCCGAAAAGGTGTTCAACAGGCTCTTGTACAAACACGACATCGTTTAGAAGCAGCAAAGGCAGAACAGCTGCGTCTTGAAGGTTTGTATAATTTCGAGAAAGAGCTATCCGAAGGAAAGCTTGTGGTGGGTCTTGATGAAGTGGGTCGCGGTCCGCTGGCGGGTCCCTTAACGGTAGGGGCAGTAGTGCTCGATAATGATGCTCCCTTAATTGCTGGTCTCAACGATTCTAAGCAGGTTGCTGAATCTAAACGCCCCGAAATTGCACAAGCCATAAGAGATCAAGCACGTGCGTGGGCAGTGGTTCATATTGAGCCGCAGATAATTGACGAGAAGGGTATGTCTGCTTGCTTGCGTCAAGCGTTTAACCAAGCTCTTGCTGCTATTGAAGATAAGGGGATTGTTCCGGAGGTAGTATTACTTGATGGGAATCCTCTTCATGTAGATCCTCGTGAAATAAATGTAGTGCACGGAGATGCGCGTTGTGCCTCTATTGCTGCCGCTTCAATACTTGCTAAGGTCGAGCGCGATGCGCTCATGGTTGTCTATGATGCGCAATATCCTGGGTATGACCTTGCGTCTTCTAAGGGATATGGTAGTGCTCGTCATCGGGCAGCTATTACTGAAAAGGGTTTAACACCTATTCATCGTGCGTCATTTTGTCAAGGGTTCTTGCAGGACCGATTGTTTTAGAGCCTTAATGGCTTCAAGTGAGAAATAGTGTTGCATTTTGTGAGTTTCTTGATTGGTTTTTATAAGACTGTTTGTTTCTTTTTGTGATAATCCCTGTTCTTTTAGGTGTGTTCGTTAGTTTCTATTTTTCTCTTTTGTGTGAATTGAGCCTTCTATGCTTAAAAGTGTTAGGAGGACAAGATGGCTATATCACCAAAAGAAAAGGTATCTGTATCTGAGCAGGAACAGGGTTTAAGCGAGAGTGCTTGCGCTAAAAGACAAATAGGAAGATGTCCTGGGCAAGCACAGGAGGATGGGTTATCTTGCTCCTCCTGCTGTGATTGTTTTGAACCACCTCATTATTCGCCTCAAGAGCTTGGGCGCAAGGGGGAAGAAGCAGCTGCTCGCTTTTTATTGCGACAGGGCTATGAAATTCTTGAACGAAACTGGACTTGCTTTGCGGGAGAAGCGGACATTATTGCACGAATAGGTAAAACACTTTGTTTTGTCGAAGTTAAAACGCGCTCTCAAATTCAAAAAGGTTTTCCTGAAGAGGCGGTTGGTGCTCGCAAACGAGATCGTTATGAACGCATTGCAGCATGTTACTTAAAGACTTATGACGCATGTGATATTCGTGTTCGGTTTGATGTGATTTCTATCCTTGTTTTAACGGATCATCGTGCATTTTTGCGCTTTCATGCCAATGCGTTTGGGGTTGAATAGGTATGGCGCAACGGAGCTTTGCTGTTCAAAGTGCAACCATCCATGGGGTAGAGGCATGGCCTGTTTTGGTCGAAGTAGTTATTTCTAATGGCATCCCTTCCTTTTCCATAGTAGGTATGGCAGATGCAACTATCTTGGAATCACGAGAGCGGGTTAAAGCGGCCCTGCGAGCAAGTGGTTTCAGTATGCCGACTGATAAAATCGTGGTCAATTTGGCACCGGGAGCTTTAAGAAAAACAGGGTCGGGATTTGATTTACCTATTGCTTTAGGAATTCTTGTGGCAAGTGGTCAGATAAATCCGGAATTAGTTTCAGGCGCTTTAGTGGTAGGAGAATTGTCCTTAAGTGGATGGGTGCGTGCTAATGCCGGGATGCTGGCATATCAAAAATGCGCTTTAGAAAACGGTTGGGACATTGTGACGGGAATTTCGGAAAAGGGTTTCTTTTCTTTGGAAGGAGTTACTTGCCGCATACTCGAGCGACTTTCTCATCTGAAAAAGGGACACTTTTCTGTGGGAAAATCTTTTACAACCGAACAATTAACCGATTCGCTTGATTATGCCGAAGTCATTGGACATGAGGCAGCAAAGCGCGCGCTTCAGGTTGCCGCTGCAGGTAATCATGGAGTGTTAATGGTGGGACCTCCTGGTTCAGGAAAAACCATGCTTGCACAGCGATTTGTAACTATCTTGCCGGAACTAAGTGAGACGCAAAAAATCGAAGCGGCATTGGTGCATTCGGTTGCAGGGGAGGATATTTCTCCTCTCTTAGCGGGAAGGCGTCCCTTTAGAAGTCCTCATCATAGTGCTACAGCTGCTGGCTTAATTGGCGGAGGGAAACCGCCTCATCCCGGTGAAGCGTCTTTGGCGCATCTTGGTGTTTTGTTTTTGGACGAGCTTGCTGAATTTAAAACTTCTGTTTTACAAACGCTTCGTCAGCCCTTAGAGACGGGCGTCATTTCTTTGACTAGGGTGGATGGAACCTATGAATTTCCAGCGCGTTTTCAGCTGTTAGCGGCAACTAATCCGTGTCCTTGCGGTTATTTTGGGGATCCGAGTGGGAAGTGCCGTTGTGGTGTTTCGGCTGTGAGGGCTTATCAAAATAGAGTGGGTGGTCCTCTAATAGACAGAATTGATATGAGGATCGATGTGTGGCGCGAAAACAGTGAAGAGCTCTTTGGATCTCGACAGGGGAAAAGTTCAGCGGAACTGCGGTTAGGAGTAGAAAAGGCTCGAGCTTTTGCAAAGGTTCGAAAGAAAAACAATTTTTCGTCTAAAAAGGGATTGCGCGCTTTGCGTGACGCCTGCGACTTTGATGGGCTTACAAAAGATTTCTTTTTGTCGTTAGCAAAATCAAAGGAAATGAGTGCTCGGTCTCTTGCTAAAACCCTCTTGCTGTCACGCACTATTGCCGATATTGCGGAATCGAAGCAAGTGAAGCAAGAACATGTAGCGGAAGCTTTTACGCTGCGATTCGGAGGAGGGAACCAATGGTAGCGAAACCTAGTTTAAAACAAGCGCAGGCACTTCATGCTCGCCGGTTTGCGCCTCTCGGTTCTGTAACGTTATCGGGACCAAGATGGGAAATTCCTTTGGGAGAAGCTGGGTATCCCGATTCGCTTGCGGTGCTAGCAGATCCTCCTGAAATACTTTATGGGATTGGCAATAAAGATGCTTTGCGTGATGGGCTTGCTGTTATCGGTGCTCGCAAGGCAACGCCTTATGGTAAGGCTGCGGCACGCCAGTTTGCTCGTATTGCAGCCGAACGGGGCGTTCCCATTGTTTCAGGTGGAGCATTAGGGTGCGATTCTGAGGCTCATAAGGGTGCCTTAGATGTGAAGGGCGAAACTGTAGTAGTGCTTGGTGGCGGCTGTAATCAACTCTATCCGCAAACAAACACCTGTTTATTTCAGCAAGTAATTGATGCGGGCGGTGCAGTTATTTCCGAACAGCATTGGGATTTTCCGCCGCTTCCTTATACCTTTCGAGCACGTAACCGTATTATTGCGGGGCTCTCTCGCGCGACTCTTATCGTGGAGGTTGGTTTACCTTCAGGAACATTTTCAACGGCTGATGATGCGCTCGCTGCAGGAAAAGATGTGCTTGCCGTTCCGGGTCCTATAACATCTGCAACATCTCTTGGTGCTAATAGGCTTATCTATCAGGGGGCAACACCTATAGTGGATACGGAAAGCTTTGAGGATGTGTTATCGGGTATTTTTGGGTGTCTTCGAAGGGAAGATGCCCGTTCGCCAGAGAAGCGAACGTGGGTAGGCGATGGCCCTGGTGTTTCGGATGAGGATTTTCTCTTGAATGCCCTTTTAGCTAATCCTATGCGCATAGAGCAAATGTTGTCTCTTTCTTGGGAAGACGATGAATTGGATCTGGGGCAAGATAAGTTAACTAATCTTATGGTTAAATTAGCCTCATATGAGAGAGATGGACTTATTGCGCGGTTTCCAGATGGGAGATACGGGCCGGCTCGGGTATAGTGGTGTTCATTATGGAAAAGAAAAAAGTTAACAAAGTAGTGGATATTGTAGGAGCAGGTCTTGCGGGAAGCGAAGCGGCGTTGCAGCTTGCTAAGCGAGGTTTTTCTGTTCGTCTTTTTGAAATGCGACCTTCCATTACAACGCCCGTGCACAAAACAGGATGCTGTGCGGAGCTTGTGTGCTCCAATTCCTTAAAATCACTTAAGACCGATAGTGCTGCTGGAATGCTTAAATATGAATTAGCAACTCTTGGGTCTTTTGTTTTGGATTGTGCGTATGCCAATCGGGTAGCAGCAGGTGGAGCACTTGCGGTTGATAGAGAAGCGTTTTCTCAAGCGGTAACTGCTCTTATAGACGAAAACCCCTTTATTACTCGAATTGATGCCGAAGTGGTGGGGATTGCTTCAGACGGAGCGCTCTTGGTTGCAGGATCTGATCAACCTTTGTTTGAGCCAGCTGATGCACTTATTATCGCTTCAGGACCTCTTACCTCTTCTCCTTTGGCTTCTTTTATTCAAGAATTTACCGGTGAAGATAAACTTGCTTTCTATGATGCGGCAGCACCCGTTGTTATGGCTGATTCGCTTGATCGAGAAAAGGTATTTAGCCAAAGCCGCTATGAGGGTGATGGCGAAGGAGACTATCTTAATGCTCCCTTTGACAAAGAATCGTATGAGCGGTTTATTGAGGAATTGGTCAAAGCGGATCGAGTTATAAAGCGAGAATTTGAAACTTCAGATTTATTTCAAGCGTGTCAACCTATAGAAGAAATTGCACGAAGGGGTTTTGACGCTCCTCGCTTTGGGCCTTTAAAGCCGGTTGGTTTGACCGATCCAGCGACTGGTCGTCGTCCTTGGGCAGTGGTTCAACTCCGTGCCGAAGATGCTCATAAGCAAAGTTTTAATTTGGTAGGTTTTCAAACCAATCTTACCTTCCCCGAGCAAAAACGGGTATTTCGAATGATTCCTGGTTTAGAGCAAGCAGAGTTTGCGCGCTATGGGGTAATGCATCGAAATACCTTTATCAATGCTCCTCACCTGCTTGATTATTCTTTGCGTTTGCATAGTGAAAAAGCAGATAATCTTCCTATTCCTCTTTTTGTGGCAGGCCAACTAGGAGGAACGGAGGGATACTGCGAAGCAATTGCATCTGGTCTTTGGTCATCTCTTGGGGTGCTTGCCTATTTGAAAGAGCAAAGTCTTGCTCCCTTGTCAGCAGAAACGGCATTTGGGGCGCTTCTTGCTTATGCGACCAGTAAAGAAACAATTGAGTATCAGCCCATGCATGTTAATTTCGGTATCATGCCTCCCTTTGAACCTAAAATTCGCAATAAGCGTGAACGCTATGCTGCGTATGCAGCGCGAGGAAAAATGGCGTTGCAGGATTACTGCGAAAAAGAGCTTTCAGCGCTTGTCGATTAATAAATCTCGGAAAAGGTAGAGGGCTTTACTTTTTTAAGGATATAAAGATCAAAACGAATGACGTTTGGTGGGTGGCGTAGCAAGAACGCATGGTAAAACGCGATAAGGAAATAAGCAAAAAGAAAGAGCATCAAAACTCTCAAAGCGGACAAGAGCAACTTTTCCAAGATGCTAAACCAAAGCAAGCTGTGAGGGTGCAGCCTTCCGGGGATGCCGAACCGAAGCAAGCTGAACAAATACAACTTTCTGAGGATGACGAACTGAAGCAAACCTGGGGTGAACTTATAGATGCGTTTTGTGGTTCGCTTGCAACGCAGTACAACAAGTCGGCCCATACCATTCGCAACTATCGCATAGATATTGAAGCGTATCTTCGTTGGTGTAAGCGTGAAGGGATAGATATGCTTACCGCTCGTCACCAGCAAATTCGACGGTATCTTGCCTATTTGGATCAAGCGCAGTATGCGCGCACTACTATTAATAGACACTTAAGCTCAATTAAGGCGTTTTACCGTTGGCTGGTTGTAGAAGAAAAGTGTCAAAGTAATCCAGCAGCTATTTTGCAGGGTCCCAAACAGCCCAAAACGCTTCCGCGGGTAATTTCGGCTCATGATATAGATTACCTCCTTGAAGAAAGTAACCATGTGAGCGACGGTTTTATGAATAGGGGTAACCAAGTAAATAGGTGTGACCAATCGAATAAGCGTGGCATTACGAATAGGCACGAACAAGTCATTAAAACGCAAACTCATGCAACCAGAAACGAATTTGAAACCACAAATAAAACCAGTTCAAGCAGGCATTCTGCCGAACTTGCACAGGCCTTGCGCATAAGAAATGAAGCACTTTTGGAATTGCTTTATGCTGCCGGTTTGCGCGTATCGGAAGCTTCTTCGCTTCAATTATCTGGTTTGGATTTGCAACAAGGCTTTGTTCGGGTAATGGGTAAAGGATCAAAAGAGCGTCTTGTTCCTCTTCATCAAAAAGCATGTGAGGTACTTACCGAATATCTTCAACACAGTCGGCCTATTTTGCGTAAACACCCTAACAATCCTTATGTTTTTCTTTCCGTACGAGGAAATAAACTTTCAACTAATACCATTCGAACGGTATTTAAAGAAAAACTTAAAGAAACGGGCTTGGATGAATCGTTAAGCCCTCATGCGCTCAGGCATTCTTTTGCTACTGATTTATTGTCTGGTGGGGCCGACTTGCGCAGTGTGCAAGAAATGCTTGGTCATGCCAGTCTTTCTACTACGCAAATATACACGCATCTTACTTCTGATCATTTAAAAGAGGTGCACCGTACCAGCCATCCTCGGGGATAGGGTTTAGATACCGCATTAGCCATTCTCAGGGATAGGACTAGATACCATATCAGCCATCCTTAAGGATAGAGCTGGGGGTTTGCGGAATTCCTTCGTATCAATCCAGTAAGGCTCTGCCATTGGCAGGGGATGGAACTGAAGTTTTATGGACCTCTTTCATGAATCGGCATCAAGCCCTTCCGTAATGTGGAAGTATAGCGAACGAATGTTCTCATTTTAGTCAAGCTGGAGTAGAATGTGTTTTCGCGATCTTATACGTTCTAGGAGATACATTCATGGGACAAAGCTCCATTGTTATAAAAGGTGCTCGTGAGCACAATTTAAAAAATGTTGATGTGGAAATTCCGCGTGACAAATTGGTAGTTATTACTGGTCTTTCAGGATCAGGGAAAAGCTCGCTTGCTTTCGACACAATGTATGCTGAAGGTCAGCGTCGCTATGTGGAAAGCCTTTCTAGTTATGCTCGTCAGTTCTTAGGACAAATGAGTAAGCCTGATCTTGATTCTATTGATGGGCTTTCTCCGGCAGTTTCTATTGATCAAAAAACAACAAGCAAAAATCCTCGTTCAACCGTTGGCACTGTAACGGAAATTTACGACTACTTACGTTTGCTTTTTGCCCGCACGGGTATTCCTCACTGTCCTGAATGCGGAAGGGAAATTAAAGCGCAAACTACCGATCAGGTAACAGACGATGTGCTTGCTTTAGGCGAAGGCAAACGTGCCTTGCTTATGGCGCCAGTGGTTGCTGGTAAAAAAGGTGAATTCACAAAGCTATTCCAGGATCTGCAAAAAGAAGGGTTTTCGCGTGTTCGTATTGACGGCGAAGTGCAAAAGCTCGGTGGGGAACCTATCGTCTTAAACAAAAAGATCAAGCATTTTATTGAAGTGGTGGTAGACCGTGTAGTACTTAAACAAAGCGCGGCAGGTCGTATTGCTCAAGCGGTTGAAATGGCTTGCAATTTAGCCGATGGTCGCGTGTTGGTTAAAATCATGGAAAAGGGAGACGAAGAAGCCAATATCACCACGTCATCTGGTGCAACGGGAGGTCTTGCCCCAGGGGAACATCTTTTCTCGCTTGCGTTAGCATGTCCCGAACATGGGTATTCCATGAATGAACTTCAGCCGCGAGATTTTTCCTTTAATGCACCCTATGGTGCTTGTCCTGATTGTTTGGGAATTGGTAGCCGTGAAGAAGTTGATCCAAGTCTGGTTATTCCTGATAAAACACTTTCTTTGGAGGAAGGTGCGGTTGCGCCCTTTAGAACCGGCAATTATTATCCTCAGGTAATGCGGGCGGTGCTGAAACATTTTGACGTAGATCCCTCAACTCCTTGGGAAGATATTCCAAATAAGGTGCAAAAAGCTCTTTTATATGGGGTTCCCAACGAAAAAATTCGCGTTGATTATCTTACGGTTGATGGACGTGAAACGTATTGGTTTATTGAATGGGAAGGTATTTGTGCGGCAGTAATGCATCGCTATAAAGAAGCATCGTCAGACCGTCAGCGCCAAAAGTATGAGCAGTACTTTTCCATTATTCCGTGTGCTACGTGTGGGGGCAAGCGTCTCAATCCACTTATTCTAGCTGTAACGGTAGGTGGTAAGAATATTCACGAAGTATGCGAAATGTGCGCGCTCGATTCGCTGGCTTTTTTTGATTCCCTAACCTTTGAACCTCAACAAGAAGCTATTGCTCTTCCTATCGTGAAAGAGATCAAGACTCGTCTTCGTTTTTTGGTTGATGTGGGTCTTGATTATTTGACGCTTGAACGTGCAACGGCAACCTTGTCGGGCGGCGAAGCACAACGAATTCGTCTTGCCACCCAAATTGGTGCTGGGTTGATGGGCGTACTTTATATCTTGGATGAGCCTTCTATTGGCCTTCATCAGCGCGATAATGAACGCCTTATTGCAACTCTTGAACACTTGCGCAATTTGGGTAATACCGTAGTGGTAGTTGAACATGACGAAGATACCATTAGAAGTGCCGACTATGTTATTGACATGGGTCCTGGTGCTGGCGAGCTTGGGGGCGAAGTGGTGGCAGCGGGGACTCCTGAAGAAATAATGCAGGTCCCCGAATCTCTTACTGCTCAGTATCTCAGTGGTAAAAAGGTTATCCCTATTCCAGAAACTCGTCGAAATCCTAAAAAGGGAACTATTCAGTTGAAGGGTGCTTCTGAAAATAATTTAAAGAAGGTGGATATTACCATTCCTTTAGGAACGCTCACTCTTGTTACGGGAGTTTCAGGATCAGGAAAAAGTTCCCTTATTACCGATACCTTAGCACCTGCTCTTGCAAACCGAGTAAACCATGCTCATCGCAAAACAGGGGAATATCGACGTTTGGTAGGGGCAGAGCGCATCGATAAGCTTATCAATATTGATCAAAGTCCTATTGGTCGTACGCCGCGTTCAAATCCTGCTACCTATATTGGTCTTTGGGATGATATACGAGCTCTGTTTGCTTCTACGCCTGAAGCGAAAGCACGAGGATATGCTCCGGGACGTTTTTCTTTTAATGTAGCGGGCGGACGCTGCGAAGCCTGTAAGGGTGATGGACAAAAGAAAATCGAAATGCACTTTTTACCCGATGTCTATGTTGCGTGTGAAGTATGCGAAGGCAAGCGCTACAACCGTGAAACGCTGCAGGTAACGTATCGCGGTAAAAACGTATACGACGTTTTGGAAATGACTGTTGATGAAGCACGGGAATTTTTCTCGAAAATCCCTGGTATTGTGCGAAAGCTGGATACGCTGCACGATGTTGGACTGGGGTATATTCGTCTAGGCCAACCTGCTACTACTCTTTCTGGCGGTGAAGCACAGCGCGTTAAACTTGCAAGTGAACTTCAGCGCAGACAGACAGGTAAAACATTCTACATTCTTGATGAGCCTACCACTGGTTTGCACTTTGATGATGTGCGACAACTTCTTGAAGTGTTGCAGCGATTGGTGGATGCAGGCAATACGGTACTGGTTATTGAACATAATCTCGACATTATTAAGGCAGCCGATTACGTAATTGATTTAGGACCCGAAGGGGGCGACAGGGGAGGTGCCATTGTGGCTCAGGGAACCCCTGAAGAAGTTGCTCAGGTGCCCGAAAGTCATACGGGTAGATTCCTGGCACGCTTACTGCAGAACTAGGTAAACTTTGAACTGATAGCGATATTTTGATGCATACACGTAATTTTCGGAAATAAGGTAGGTATCTTGCCGTAGGATACCTACCTATGAAGAAGATTTCACGCGAAAAAGCAGCATTAGGTTTTTTTGTCTTTTTGGCCCTAGCGGGTCTTGGTGTTCTTATCGCGTATATTGTGACCGTTGGCCATTCGTTAAACGTTGCTGCAAGTAATATCGATGATGCAACGGGAAACCTTGATGAATATACAGCTATTCTTTATAAGGGATCTGTAAGCGAGCATAGGGAAACGGTAGTTGCTGATACAGAAGTTGATATGATGCTTTCAGCAAATACGCTTTCGTCACGTTCACTGAATAGCCGTTCAATCCAACCAGGAATAGAAGATCAATCAACCGATGAAGTAAGTGCGACAGATGCCGCAACCAATGCTTCAGAAGGTAAAACGGATTTACAACCTGTTTCGCTTTTTGGGCTTCAGCGCTCATATATAGAAAAGGGTGCGCAGGTAATAAGTGTAGATACCGAACAGTTAACCGCATACAATACGTCTACTATTGTACGGGCAGGTGCTCATACTTTTGGAATTTTTTCTATTGATCAGATTACCGCTCAGCACAGCTATCTAGAAAAACGAGTGGCAGACTATGAATCAAAAAATGTCGATATCATTATCTGTCTGGTTAGTGATGTGTCGTTGCTCGAATCCTATGAAGGGGTTGATATCGTAATATCTGCTCAAGATGAAGGGTTCGATTCTTATGGTGTTTTAGTTGATGGCGTATTCTACAATGATGCCGCTTTGCAGGGTCAGGTGGGCACCATTCTTGTTTCTCCTTCGCGCACCATTACTGCTCGCGATGCGGTTTCGCTCTAGTTTGTAGTAATTTCTTCATTTTTCTTTCACTTCATGAAATAAATTCGAGCAAGGTTTGCTTCGTTTTGCTATTATATCGAAGTTGCCGTCATCGAAGACGGTACGGTCACAGTTGGAATGCGGGTGTGGCGGAATTGGCAGACGCGCCAGGTTTAGGTTCTGGTGGGTAACCCCCGTGAAGGTTCAAGTCCTTTCACCCGCACCATTTGTGAAACGTATGTAGTATCCAAGAAGGAGTTAATTCGTGAACATCAATGTAGAGGCCCTCGAGAATAATCAGGTAAAACTTTCGTTCGAGGTTGACGCTTCCGATGTCGATGCACGCATTAAGCGTACGTATCGTCGTGTTGCAAAGCGCTACAGCTTCCCTGGTTTCCGTCCTGGCAAGGCTCCTCGTCCTGTTATCGATAGCATTATGGGTGACAATTCTGTGCTCACCACGGTAACCGAGGATTTGGTAAATGAAGTTTATCCCCAGGCTCTGGAAGAGAATAATCTGGTTCCTCTGCAGCGTCCTGATTATGAATATGAGCTTGATTTAGTTGAAGATCATAAGCCTTTCAACTTCACCGCAACTATCGTAGTAAAGCCAGAACTTGAACTTTCTAGCTACGAGCCCGTTGAGGTTGAAATTCCTTCAACTGAAGCAACGGAAGAAGAAATCGATGCTCAGATTGAAGAGCTTCGTAATTACTATCACGACTTTAAAGATGCAAATGCAAACACCAAGGTAAAGCCTGGTGAATTCGTAGAGCTCACCATGACGGTAACCAATGAAGCAGGCGAAGAAGTATCGGCACTTTCTGCTGATCATCGTCTGTATGAATTGGGCAAGGGCGTTTATCCTGCATCTTTTGATGCTGAACTGATCGGCCTTAAGAAGGGTCAGGAAAAGAGCTTTGACCTTGATTTGACCGACGACGATTCTTTGATCACCTCCAACCTTGAAGAAAAGGGCATGTTCCATTTCGAGGTTAAGGTTGAGGTAATTAAGAACAAGGTTGTTCCTGAGGTAACCGAAGAATGGGCCAAGGACACCTTTGGTTTTGAAGGCCTTGAAGATATGCGCACCAAGATTGGCGATAGCATCAAGGGCCAGAAGATGGCAAGCGCTCCTCGTCGCAAGGAAAACGAATGCCTGATGGCTTTGGCAAAGCGCCTTGAAGGTGAAGTTCCAGAGATTATGTGCAAGACTCAGGAAACCCGCCTTCTTCAGGACTTCTATGGTCAGCTTTCTCGCATGGGTCTTACCTTTGATCAGTATCTTAAGACCATGGAAATGACGGCAGATAAGTTCGAAGAAGATAACAAGAAGCAAGCTGAAGACATGGTTCGTCAGGACTTGGCTTTGGATGCTTGGGCTCGTCATTTCGAGATTGTTGCAACCGAAGATGAAGTTCATGCTGAATTCACTTCTGCAGATCTTGATGATCCGGACGCTATTGAAGCAGAATGGCGCAAAGAAGGCCGTCTGCCTATGATTCGCGAAAGCATTGTTCGTGCAAATGCCCTGCGCGATGTCGTAGCGAAGGCTAAGGTTAGCGAAGTTGTAGAAGCTAAGGTTGAAGAGTAATAACTACCTTTCATAATGCCGCAGCGTAAGGTGCACTTGCGGAATTTGATTTTGTAGTGATAATAGGGGGCAATCATCGCATATGCGCGATGGTTGCCCTTTTATAAACATAAGACATTATTGGATGTTGCATATGTAGGTATCGCAACAGATATGGGTGAAACGAGGCTAGTATATGTATCAAAATTCAACTCAGGCAGCACTCATCCCTTACGTTATCGAACAGTCTCCTCGCGGGGAACGCAGCTACGACATTTACTCTCGTTTGCTTAACGAGCGTATTGTGTTCTTAGGTGAGGCAATTGATGATGCGGTAGCAAATACCGTGGTAGCTCAGCTTCTTCATTTGGAATCTGCTGATCCCGACAAAGATATTTCTCTGTACATCAATTCTCCTGGAGGATCGGTTTCTGCGGGCTTGGCCATCTATGACACTATGCAGTACATCAAGTGCGATGTTTCCACCATCTGCATGGGCATGGCTGCTTCCATGGGCTCTGTTCTGCTGTGCGCTGGCGCTCCTGGCAAGCGTATTATTCTTCCTAACGCACAGGTTATGATTCATCAACCCATGGGCGGTTCTGGTGAGCGTACTCAGCAAACCGATTTTGAAATTCTTGCCACTGAAATGAAGAAAACGCGTGGCCGTCTTGAAGGCATTATCGCTAAGCATACCGGTCAAACAGTAGAAAAAGTTCATGCTGATTCCGAGCGTGATAACTGGATGACCGCAGAAGAGGCTTGCGCCTATGGTTTGGTTGACAAGGTGGTAGCTTCCCGTTTTGCTACGAGCGAGAAAGCAGAATAAGCATGACAGACCAGTCTGGCACTATTCCACCAGCACGTACTGAAATTCACTGCGCTTTTTGCGGGAAAACACCCGATCAGGTTAATGCAATGATTTCAGGACCTAATGGTATTTATATCTGCGATGAATGTATATCGCTCTCTGCCGAGGCTATGATGACCGACCTTAACATGCGTGGTCTTGAGTCCGATGCGCTCAATCAAGTGCTTCAGGTAACGGCGGATGTGGATGCAGAAGATAACAAAGGCGAAGAATTTGTTCTTTCTGAATTGCCGACACCTCGTCAGTTGTTTGAGCAGCTTTCAGAGCATGTTGTTGGTCAGGATGAGGCTAAAAAGGCTCTTGCGGTTGCCGTGTATAACCACTACAAGCGCATCAGCTTAGGCGAGCATGCCCATGAGGGCGATGTGGAAGTTGCAAAAAGTAATATTATGCTGCTGGGACCTACCGGTTCTGGTAAAACGTTGCTTGCGCAAACATTGGCACGCACCTTAAAGGTTCCCTTTGCTATTGCTGATGCGACCACGCTTACGGAAGCGGGTTATGTAGGTGAAGATGTTGAAAATATCTTACTGAAGCTTATTACGGCTGCAGATTTTGATATTCCTCGTGCAGAAATTGGCATCATCTACATCGATGAGATTGATAAGGTCGCCCGCAAGGCTGAAAATCTTTCTATTACGCGCGATGTTTCGGGCGAAGGTGTTCAGCAAGCTCTTCTGAAGATTATTGAAGGCTGCGAGGCAAGCGTTCCTCCTCAAGGAGGGCGAAAGCATCCTCAGCAGGAACTTATTCATATTGATACCACTAATATTCTGTTTATCTTGGGTGGTGCCTTTGTAGGCTTGCCTGACATTATTGCTGAACGCGTGGGTAAAACAAGCATTGGCTTTGGTTCAGAAATGCCTGAATCTAAGCGCGCTGCTGATGCAGAGTTGCTTAACCAGGTACTTCCCGAGGACCTTCATAAGTACGGAATGATTCCTGAATTTATTGGTCGTATTCCGGTTATCACTTCATTGAAGGAGCTTTCAAAAGAAGACTTGGTGCGCGTACTCACCGAACCAAAAAATGCTTTGGTAAAACAATACAAAGCTATGTTCGCCTACGAAGATTCAGAACTTATCTTTGAAGATGAAGCGCTTGAAGCTATGGCTGAACAAGCAATAGAGCACCAAACGGGAGCTCGTGGTTTGCGTAGCATCTGTGAACGCGCCTTACAAGACGTAATGTATGAACTTCCCGATCATGAGGGAGTAAAACGTGTGGTAATTCGTCGAAGCGATATTGAAGGCACTACTAAGCCCGAAATTGAACAAATTGATACCGTACACACGCAAAAGAGTACAAAAGAATAAATTTCTGTAATGAATTCGAGCGCTTGCCGTATGGTAAAAGGGTTAAGCGCTCGTTTTTGTGTAATTATGAATTTCCCGAACATGGGGAAGATGAGATATAAGGAAGGAAGGATTCCATGTCGTCAGACAAAAAAAGCGAAATGCCGGCTTATGGCGATTGGGAAAAGCCGCTTTTCGACGCCTGGAAAGAAAAAGGGTATTTTTCCCGTACGCCTGGATTTGGCAAAAACGGAGCAGATACCTACACCGTGGTAATTCCTCCTCCTAACGTTACCGGCATGCTTCATATGGGGCATGCGCTAAACGACACGATTCAAGATACCTGCGTGCGTCATGCCCGTATGCAGGGATATCAAACCCGCTGGATTTTAGGTACCGACCATGCGGGTATTGCAACTCAAACCAAGGTTGATAAAAAGCTTGCCGAAGAGGGTATTTCTCGTTTGGAAATTGGGCGTGAAAAATTCCTGGAAGCTTGCTGGGATTGGCGCGATGATTACGGCAATACCATCGTGAAGCAAATTGCGGGCATGGGTTGTTCTTGCGATTATTCGGACGAAAAGTTCACCATGTCTCCGGAATATGCGAAGGCAGTTCGTAAGGTCTTTTGCGATTGGTACCATGATGGCTTGATTTATCGTGGTCGCCGTATTGTAAACTGGTGCCCTTCTTGCACCACGGCTATTGCGGATGATGAAGC
>OCHV01000683.1_pt1 | contig 26137 bp, 19 predicted proteins | sample 1538461 | NCBI WGS metagenome assembly OCHV01 (sample SAMN04571692, study PRJEB22368) | human gut metagenome | biome: human gut; material: stool | host: Homo sapiens | place: Luxembourg | collected 2012-08-03 | reverse complement strand
CCAGCCGTTGACACGGCAGGCGGAGTCAATGACCGCGCGCGTCGCATCGTCATCGCCGAAACCGAGCAGGCGCGCGCCCAATGCGGAAAATGTTTCGATCGTGTTTTTCATGGCTACAAAGATACTATTTCACGTTGTAATCCGCACATTTTTCCAAAAGTTGTGCTATTTTTGCAAAAGGGCATACAATAACATGCCAACGACTATGGAGAGAAATTTGAAAGACGCGCTGCAACACCGGCGCAGTTATTATGAACTGACCCCCGAATCCCCGATCGACGACGCAAAGATCGAGGAAATCATTCATTTTGCGATACGACACATCCCGTCGGCCTTCAACTCGCAGTCGACGCGGCTGGTGCTCCTGTTGCACGAACAGCACAAAGCGTTCTGGGAGATCGTGAAACGGACCCTGCAAGCCATCGTTCCCGCAGAGGCGTTCGTCGCCACGGAGCAGAAGATCGACCGCAGTTTCGCATCGGGATACGGCACGGTGCTCTACTACGAGGATACGACCGTCGTGCGGAAACTGCAGGAACAGTTCCCGACCTATGCGGACAATTTCCCGATCTGGTCGGAGCACACCTCGGCCATGCACCAGCTGGCGGTATGGACGATGCTCGAAGACGCCGGGTTCGGCGCGTCGCTCCAGCATTACAACCCGCTCATCGACAAAGAAGTGCGCGAACAATGGGATCTGCCCGCAGCGTGGCGGCTGATCGCCCAGATGCCGTTCGGAGCGCCGGGCGGAGAGCCGCAGGAAAAGAGTTTCAAGCCCTGGGAAGAGCGCATACGGATATTCAAATAGAAGCTCCCGTAGAAGCTCCCGGCGGCAGGCATATCGTAAAAAAAATTGCAGAATACATTGGAAAAATTTGGAGTTTCGAATTTTTTAGTTACCTTTGCACTCGCAATTACGAAACATGCTTTTGCGGAAATAGCTCAGTTGGTAGAGCGCAACCTTGCCAAGGTTGAGGTCGCGGGTCCGAGTCCCGTTTTCCGCTCTCGATAAACGAGTGATAATCAATGAATTATCGCTCGTTTATCTTTTTCTGCCGTGTGTTGCAGATGTCCGTTGTGTAACACGAAATAGCCTAAAATCGCCGTTTGTGATACAGAGTGTGATACATAAAATCGTGTAACACACGAATCACATTTTGTTGCTTGCGTAATCCGTAAAGATTATGACAATCAACGTCGTATGTCGCAAAGACGCTATCAACAGAAACCATTTAGCTCCTCTTGCCCTCGTATTCACCCATGACCGCCACCGTAAGTTCGTTGGTTTGGGTATGTCGGTATTGCTCGAACATTGGGATTTTGAGAAACAACGCCCTGCCGAGAATTGCCCCGGCGACGCGGAAATCAAGTTTCAGATAACAATAAATTGATTGAATCGGATTTATCGGACAGGGACTTTTATACCCGGCCTGCAAAGAACGTCTTCTCGCTTTCGTATTTCATTTTTGGTTTTGAAGAAAACCAATAGCCCCGTCTCTGTGTAAGAAACCACACTTTTACTACACAAAAGTATGGAATATTGTTTAAACGACCAAACTATTTCGTCTAAATCTTATGCTGAAAAATCCCCCCCCCTCCAAAAAACAGCCTCTGAATTAAGTATTTATATCTGTCCCAAAACGTTAATATTGCCCGAATAGACAATAACGCGCCCTTTCTGTTGTATTCTTTCTTGTAATGGGAAAAGCTCCTGAAATCTCGAACTGTCAGAACTGTTTTGCGGGGAATGTTGACTTATCCGGCAGATAGACACCACTTTTCCGGTCACTATGGTTTCTTACACAGAGATCATAATTGACGGAATTGTGTTTTTGTATGCGAAGGAAGTGGGGACAGGTTGAAAACAATTCCGGTCGGCGCGGAAAACCAAAGAGATGCAATTTTTAGGAATTTCTCTTGCGTGCATATGTAAATCGTTGTTTATCAGCAGATTGCAAGCTTCCGCCGACATGGTCGCGAAGTGTTTGTAAGTCAGTGAAATACCCCGAAAACAGCCATGGGATCTTCGCCCGCAACTGAAAAATCCATATCCGATTCTTCCCTTCCGACACGCATCGCGAGCATGCGGAACAGCCGTGCCGTAAGATGGTATGTGCTGGCTTTGCCTTCCCGTCACCGGGGAGCGGCGAAAGGGTTGCAGGCGGAACTCGACCGACGTCTCCGAAACGGCGAGCCGGCATTCGAATATTTCGCCCCGACCTATGTAGAGGTCAGGGAAGAAAAAGGCGTTTGGGTCAAAACCGCCCGTCCGTTGCTTTACAATTACGTCTTTGTCCGGTCCTCGGAAAATGAGATTTACAAAATGATGTCGACGGCCGGGCTTTCGTTATACAGTTTTCTGCCGCGGGTGCGGGACGGCAAGCGCGAATATTATCCCTACCTCTCCGACGAAGCGATGGAAAACCTCCGGTGGGTGGCTCGCTCCTATGCGGACATAGTCCCGGTCTATACCCCGGAGCCGAAGCGATTGATGAAGGGCGACCGGGTGCGAATCACCGAAGGGAAATTCAAAAACGCCGAGGCTACGGTGATCTCCCAGCCGGGAGGCGGCCGGAAAGACATCATGGTCTGCGTGGAGAACTGGCTGTGGGTGCCGCTGCTGCACGTACAACCCGGACAATACGAAATCATCTCGCTCAATACGGACAATATGCACGTGTACACGCGTCTGAACAACGACCGGTTGTTCGGAGCGCTGCACGAAGCGATGCAGCGGCATCATGCGGGAGGGACGACCTCCGAAGACCGGGCGTTGGCCACCGAAACATTGCAGCAATACGCCAACCTGCGGATGGATTCCGACGTGACGCGCTGCAAACTCTATGCGCTGCTGCTTCCGGCCTACACGATTCTCGGTGATCAGGAAGCTTGCAGCCGGATGATCGGGGAGATTCAGGGGCTGTTGCCCGCTGTCAGGGCAGAGCAGTCGCGGGCATTGCTGTCGGTTACGCTCTATGGATGCACCGACAACTGCATTTATCGCGAACAGGCGCACGGAATCGTCGACAGCTGGCGCACGGAATCGTCGACAGCTGGCGCACGGAGGAGCGTCCCAAGAAAATCAAAGCGCAACTTATCCGGCGTCTGGACGACTACGACGAATGGCTGGGACATCGCCGATAAGCGAAACGCACGAAATTATCCGAAATCATATGAACGAACCGCGGCAGGAAAGCGAGCCTTGCGGAATACGGCTGATGCGTCTGATGGAGACGCGGCTACTCGACATCATCCGTCAGGAGCATAGCAACCGCAATTGTATCCATTTGTACGGCACCGGGGAGTATTGGACCGCCTTCGAACAGTCGGCCTACCTGTTATGCCGGATTTTTCCGGGAAATGCGATTTCCGTGATAACCCATACTGCTTATCCTTTTCCCGTCGTGATGGCCAATATCCCGGACCGGGCATTGAGGGAGTATTCCAGAAGTCATATCTTCCGGCGCGACGAGGCCGATTACAAAGAATGCGTTGCTGAAGAAATAACGCCCAAGCAATATCAGATTTGGCACCGGAAAGAGGTGCAGGAATTTCAGTAATGCTCCCCATCGACGGTTTGCGGGGTTTCATGCCCGGCAATTTCAGTGCTTTCCAATTGCGTCACTCTTTATAAATCAAACGTTTTCGCCTCCACATGCTTCAAGTTATCATGTCCCGTTTTGGGATTGAAAAATACCTATCGTCACGGTATTTTTCGTCGTGGCTGATCTTGACGATCGACACGGTCGTGTCTGTAGTTTCGACCTTTATCGCCTACCTGTTGGTTCGCGGATTGTTCACGAATCCGGTTTTCACGGTATGGTACGGTTTCTGGCTGTTGGCCGGTTCGTGTGTCTTGAGCGTTTTTTCGTTCATCGTTTTCCGAACGTTCCGCAGCGTCATCCGTCATACGACGCTTCGGGAAATCTGGAAACTGGGCGGTGCGGTTCTCTTCAAGGACTTGCTGATGTTCTTCTACGTGCTTCTCCTTCCCCAAAAACCGTATCCACCTTATGCCTCCCTTTCCATGGGTTTCCTGCTGGACGCTTTGGTGACTTTGTTCCTTCTGCTGGCCCTTCGTCTTTGCATGATCGTCGTCTACGACCTGATCAAGCTGAAGCAGTCCCGCCGCGCGAACAGCCGTCAGGTTCTGGTCTACGGCACGGGAGACAAGTCTGTGTCTCTGGTCACGCGTCTTCAAAACTCGCCGCATTACCGCGTCGTCGGTTTTCTGACCTACGGGAAGTCCCTGCGCAAGCATACGATCGCGGAGTGCCCGGTCTACTATTTCGAGAATCAGCACAGCGTCGAATACCTGCGGGACCGAGTCGATGTCGACGCGATCCTTTTCGCCACCAATGACGATGCGCAGCAGGAGCAGGAGCGTCTGATCAGATACTGTACGGAGCAGGGGGTCAAAATTCTGATCGCCCCACCGATCGACGAGGTCATCGACGGGAAGATTATGAAGCAGTCGATCCGGGAGATCAAGATCGAAGACCTGTTAGGCCGTCCCGAGATCCGCATTTCGATGGATGAGATCATCGCCAACTTCCGCGGCAGGACGATCCTGGTTACGGGGGCGGCAGGTTCCATCGGCTCGGAGCTTTGCCGTCAGCTGGCGACGTTCGGGGTGAAGGAGCTTATCCTTTTCGACAACGGGGAGACCCCGATGCACAACCTTCGCCTGGAACTGGAGGAGCGCTATCCGGCATTGAAATTCATCCCTGTCATCGGCGACGTCCGGATTCCCGCCCGTCTGGACTTCGTGTTCCGGACGTACCATCCGCAGGTGGTGTTCCACGCTGCGGCTTACAAACACGTCCCGCTGATGGAGGAGAACCCATGCGAGGCGGTTCTGGTAAACGTCGCGGGAACGCGCAACGTCGCTGACAAGTGCATCGAATACGATGTTGAGAAGATGGTTATGATCTCGACGGACAAGGCCGTGAACCCGACGAACGTGATGGGTTGCACGAAGCGCCTTGCGGAGATCTATGTGCAGTCGCTGGGTCTGTCGATCGAGCAGGGCCGCACGCCGGGGAAGACGCGTTTCGTCACCACGCGCTTCGGGAATGTGCTGGGCTCGAACGGTTCGGTCATTCCCCGCTTCAGGGACCAGATCTCCAAGGGCGGTCCGGTGACTGTCACGCATCCGGACATTACGCGCTTCTTTATGACGATCCCCGAGGCGTGCCGTCTGGTCATGGAGGCCGCCACGATGTCGACGGGCAATCAGATCTTCGTCTTCGACATGGGCGAATCGGTTAAGATCGCGCACCTGGCGCGGCGGATGATCTCCCTGGCGGGCTTCGAGCCGGAGAAGGACATCAGGATCGAATACACGGGTCTGCGTCCGGGCGAGAAACTGTACGAGGAGGTTCTGTCGAACAAGGAGAACACGCTTCCGACGACGCACGACCGGATCCGTATCGCCAAGGTTCGGGAGTATGACTACGGGGAGGCCTGCGGCGTTGCCGAAGAGCTGGAGACGCTGTCCCGAAAGGTGGAGATTCCCGACATGATACGGCTTATGAAGCGGACGGTTCCCGAGTTCAAGTCGAAGAATTCGAGGTTTGAAAAATACGATAAGGAAATCTCGGAATAAACAATTATCAATTTCACACCGCAATTTAGCGGTAAAACAGGGATTCCGCCATCAATATATAACATTTCTGCGCTTGGAGACCTTATTTCCGAGGTTGTGGATCGTGCCCAGACGTCTGAAGTAAAAACAAAAAATGAATTAATAGAAATAAGATATGGAATTCAGAACAGACTATTCAAACGTCGGTTTCCAGAACAACGGCAAACTGAAGTTACTGATTATTGTCGGCACGCGGCCCGAGATCATACGTCTTGCAGCAGTCATCAACAAAACGCGTCAGTATTTCGATGTCATCCTCGCACATACTGGTCAGAACTACGATTACAACCTCAATGGTGTTTTCTTCAAAGACCTGAAGTTGAAAGATCCTGAAGTGTATATGGATGCCGTGGGCGACGACTTGGGAGCGACGATGGGCAATATCATCAACGCCTCTTACAAACTCATGGTTCAGACACAGCCGGATGCCGTGCTGGTGCTTGGCGACACGAACTCGTGCCTGTCTGTCATTGGGGCCAAACGGTTGCATATCCCGATCTTCCACATGGAAGCCGGCAACCGCTGCAAAGACGAATGTCTTCCCGAAGAGACCAACCGACGCATCGTAGATATTATCTCCGACGTGAATCTCGCTTATTCAGAGCACGCAAGAAGATACCTTGCAGAGTGCGGACTTCCAAGAGAGCGTACTTATGTGACAGGTTCTCCAATGGCCGAAGTACTTCATCAGAATCTGGCGGAAATTGAAGCAAGCGATATTCATCAGCGCCTGGGACTGGAAAAGGGCAAGTATATTCTTCTCTCTGCACATCGTGAAGAGAACATCGACACAGAGAAGAACTTCTTCAGTCTCTTCAATGCAATCAACGCTATGGCAGAGAAGTATGATATGCCGATTCTCTACAGTTGCCACCCTCGTTCACGCAACCGCCTTGCAACATCTGGTTTCCACCTTGATCCTCGCGTACAAGTTCAGCAGCCTCTTGGTTTCCACGATTACAACTGCCTCCAGATGAACGCATTCGCAGTAGTTTCAGATTCAGGCACTCTGCCTGAAGAGTCAAGTTTCTTCACCAGCGTAGGCCATCCCTTCCCTGCTATCTGCATACGCACCTCTACAGAACGTCCCGAGTCTCTTGATAAGGCCGGTTTCATCCTTTCCGGTATTGACACCAATGGCGCAGGCCCCGCAGCCGATGCAGCGTTCTTCGTTCACGGCGGGGATGCGCGGCGACTTGGGGTCGTCGGGGTCCCGGCGCACCATCTTGATCGCCCCGGCAGGGCAATGGCGCGCACAGTTGTTGCAACTGACGCCGTCGGTGTTGACCACGCAATTCTCCGCAATCCACACGGCATGGCCGATCTGGATCGACGATTTCCCGGCGAGGTCGGTCAGGCGGATGGCGCCCGTGGGGCACACCTCGGCGCACTTCGTGCACTCCGGACGGCAGTATCCGCGCTCGAACGACATTTCGGGCTGCATGAGGGTCATCAGCTTGCCCGACGGACGCAACACCTGATTGGGACACACCGAAACACACAACTGGCATCCCGTGCAATGGGCGTTGAAGTGCCGCAGGCTCTGCGCTCCGGGCGGAACGACGGGCGTGGCACGGTTCGGAATCTTCTTGTCGACGATCACCGCCAGCCCGCCGTCGACCTTCTTCTCCTGCGCCCGGAGCGCGGAGTAGGCCACGATGCCCGCCAGGCCGAGGAACCGGCGGCGCGAAGCGTCGGAAGGCGTCTCTGCGGCGCGGGAGCCGGGTCCGGTTTCCGCCGCCGCAGCGTATAGGTGATGGCCCCCTGGCGGCAGTTTTCGAGGCAGTCCATACAGGCCACGCAACGGCTGTAATCAATTTTATGCGCCGCAGGGTCGATACACGACGCCTTGCAGTTGCGGGCGCAGAGCTTGCATCCGTTGCACTTCGAGGTGTCGAAACGCGGTTTGAACAGCGAGTAGCGGGCGAGGAATCCCAGCACCGTGCCCACCGGACAGATCGTATTACAATAGGTGCGGCCGCTGCGCCACGCAAGAACAAACAGCACGGCGAACGTCACGACGGCAACAAGCAGCGTGGAGAGACTCTTCATCCAGACGTCGACCGAATAGAAGGCGTAGCTGTCCATGCGCCCGGCGATGTATGCCAGCAGGTTGTTGCCCCACGCGTAGACCGGGGCCAGCAGGTTCGAGGCGATGCGGCCGTAGGCGCTGTAAGGCGCGAGCAGCGAACCGACACCCGCCAGCATCGCAGCGACGAACACGACGAGCATCCCCCGGCGCAGCCAGGTGAGGGCGGGGGAGTACGCGAAGCGGTTCCGGTGCTTTCTGCGCTTCCCGGAGGCCCACGAAACGATGTCCTGCATCACCCCCAGCGGGCAGATGACCGAACAGTACACGCGGCCGAAAAGAAGCGTCAGGATCACCAGGAACGCCACGACGCCGACATTCAGGGCCAGCAGGGCGGGCAGGAACTGGATTTTCGCCATCCAGCCGAACCACGCGTGAAGCGTTCCGGTAAAATCGAGGAACAGCAGCGTCGTCAGCACGAAGAAAAAGGCCGCGGCCGCAATTCTGATTTTTCGTAACATAGATTCAAATCTGAATCAAGTGAATTTATTTCGGAACTCATGTCGTATCGGGCCGTCGCCGTGGCCGCCGGGCCGCCCGAGACGGGGTTTTGGAGGTGGACCGGATTCGGGAGCGACGCCACCGGCGGCGAACAGGGCCAGCGGATTGATTTCAATGCAAATTACTCAACCATTCAACCGTTTCGGGATCGCGGTGATCCAGAAAACTGCTCTCCGGACGGTCCAGCGAGGCGATCACAGCCATGTCCTCGGCATCGAGCGCGAAGCCGAACACGTCGAAATTCTCCGCGATACGCTCCGCATGCACCGACTTGGGAATGCAGACCACACCGCGCTGAATCAGCCAGCGCAGCACCACCTGCGCCACCGTCTTTTTGTACCGGGCGGCGACCGCCAGCAGGACTTCGTTCGAGAACAGCCCGTTCTTGCCCTCGGCGAAAGGCGCCCACGACTCGATCTGCACGCCCTTCGTGCGCATGAACTCCGCGGCGGCGGTCTGCTGGTGGAACGGATGGGTTTCGACCTGATTGACCGCCGGCGCGACCTCGTTGTGCAGAATCAGGTCCTGAAGGCGGTCGGGGTAGAAGTTAGACACACCGATGGCGCGGATGCGGCCCTCGCGGTAAAGCTCCTCCATGGCGCGCCACGAACCGTAGACGTCGCCGTAAGGCTGGTGGATCAGATAGAGGTCCAGATAGTCCAGCCCCAGCTTCGACATCGACTCCTCGAACGCCTTTCTGGCAGGCTCATAACCCGCGTCGCTGATCCACAGTTTCGTGGTGATGAACAGCTCTTCGCGGGGAACGCCGCTGCGACGGACGGCACGTCCCACGGCCTCCTCGTTGCCATAGGCCGCGGCGGTGTCGATCGAACGGTAACCGATCTTCAGGGCGTCGCCGACCGCCCGTTCGCAAACCTCCGGGTCCGAAATCTGATAAACGCCGAAGCCGAGGACCGGCATTTCGACGCCGTTGTTCAATTTTACGTATTCCATACCTCACTACTTTTTTATTTTTCCGGCAAAACTTCGTTCAGGCACGCAATGCCGTTCAGCGTGCGGGGATAACCGATATAGGGCAGCAACTGGGTCACGACGGCCAGCAGGGTGGCCTTGTCGTTGCCTATGTTCGCATTTCCGGCGATGTGGCCCTTCACCTGCGATTCGCAGCCCCCGAGCGAGACGAGCATCGAGAAGGTCAGCAGCTCGCGCATCTTCACGTCCAGGCCTCCGCGGGTCAGGAAATCGCCGAAGCAGTTGTCCGACAGGTAACGCTGGATGTGCTTCTGGTTCGCGGGGGCCGCCTCGCGCATCCCGTCGATACGCTCCGCGCCGAAAATCGACCGCTGCACCGCCAGCCCCTTTTCGAAGCGGTCCGCGGGCGAGGTCGTCGACTGCCCCGCAAGCGGCAGCGTCACGCCGCGCGCCTCCAGCACCTCGTTGGTAATCCCTACGAAGTCGGCGACCTTCGCCATGCCGACGTAGGGAACGGCCTGATAAAGCGTCTCTTTCACCTCGACGGGCGTCACTCCGGCGTTCAGCGCGCCTTCGAGCGTCGTCCGGTAGGCGGTCCGGCCCTGCGAGGCGATGTTCGAGGCCAGGATGCACAGCATGCGCGTCCGCGTGTCGAGCTGGCCGTAGGCGGTCACTTCGCCGAGCGCAAAGTTACCAAAAATTTCAAATAATTCGGGGTCCGCATCCCCAAGTTCCGGTATTCCGCCCGGAAACAATTCGGCCAGGCGGCGCCGGGCGTCTTCACCCAGGCGGGAGGCCGGGGACGGGACGGAAGCCGTCGCTGCCGCATATTGCGCGTCGTCAACCGGTTCGAGCCATGTGTTCTCGTTGGTCGCGGGATTGCACGCGACGGCCAGATGCGAGAACCAGCTGTCGGGAGCCGCGCCGTGCCAGTGGACCACGTCGGGCGCGATCTCCACGATGTCGCCCGGAAGCAACGCCCGGGCCGGACGGCCCTTCTCCTGATAATAGCCCCGGCCCCCGACGGCGATCAGGAGCTGGCCGCCCGTATGGCTGTGCCAGTTGTTGCGGCATCCGGACGAAAAGGTGACGTTCGACACGGGCGCGTTCAGCCGCTTGTCGTCCGTCAGCGGAGCGAGCCAGGCCTGCCCGATAAAGTACTTCGAAAACTGTTCCGGCAGTTTGTCGCCCACGGGAAACGGGCTGACTTTTTTCGGTATTTCCATATTTTGAGCATTTAAGGATTGCAGGATTCCGTCCGAAAAGAGGGCTGCGGCGGTCAGGGCCGCGAAAAGGATTCGTTTCATCGGTTCAAAAGAATGGTTTCACGATGCAAAAATAGGGTATTTCTCGCAACGGTTCCGTACCCCGATTACGGTTCGGCATACCATTATTACGGAGCGGCGTCATTTTCGGTCGGGTGAAGACCGTCTGCACGCAAAACCGGTTCTGCGCCCCAGACACAGAACCGGATCAAAAACGGATCGGCAGACGACTGCCTCCGAAACCGGCGTCTCGCACACCGGGAGTGAGGGGGGGGGTCAGCCCCGCCGGCCCTGATTGGCGACGGCCTCCATCAGGGAGGCGATCTCGGCCGGGTCGCCCAGGAAATAGTCCTTCACACAGCCCAACCCCTCGTCGAATTCGAAGACGTAGGGCACGGCAGTCGGAAGGTTGAACTCCGAAATGGCCTCGTCCGAAATCCCTTTCAGGTTCTTGATGATGCCCCGCAGGCTGTTGCCGTGGGCCACCACCAGCAGTTCGTCGTGGCGGGCCAGCGCCGGGAGTATCTCGCACTCCCAGTAGGGCATCGTGCGGGCCACGGTGTCTTTCAACGACTCGGTGCGGGGCAGCGCGGCGTCGGGAATCCCGGCGTAGCGGGGATCGAAGCGCGGATTGCGGGGATCGTCCTCCGGAAGCGGCGCGGGGGCCACGTCGTAGCTGCGGCGCCAGACGTACACCTGCTCGTCGCCGTATTTTTCGGCCGTCTCGCGCTTGTTCAATCCCTGAAGCATGCCGTAGTGCTTCTCGTTGAGCCGCCAGGTCTTCGTCACCGGAATCCAGTCCCGGTCCATCCTGTCGAGCACGACGTCGAGGGTCTTCACGGCCCGTTTCAGATAGGAGGTATAGGCGCGGCCGAAATGAAAACCCTCCTTGCGGAGCGTCTCCCCGGCTTTGACGGCCTCGGCGACGCCCTTCTCGCTCAAATCCACATCGGTCCACCCCGTGAACCGGTTTTCCCTGTTCCAGACGCTCTCGCCGTGGCGGAGCAAAACGATCTTTTTCATAACTGTCCGACTGCGTTTTCCGGTTCGGCGCGCACCTCGTTCTCCAGACGCCGGCATTCGCTGAAGTCCTTGATGTTCTGCATCGTGGTGCGTGCTATATTATCCACTGCTTCACGTGTGAAGAAGCCCTGATGCGAGGTGACGATCACGTTGTTGAACGACAGCAGGCGCGCCAGCACGTCGTCGTCCATGATGCGATCGGAAGTGTCCTCGTAGAAGTACCCGGCCTCCTCCTCGTATACGTCCAGTCCGGCGGCGCCGATCTTCTTCTCTTTCAGTCCGTCGATCAGCGCCTCGGTATGGATCAGCTGACCGCGGCCCGTGTTGATGAGGATCACGCCCGGTTTCATGCGCGAAATGGCCGCGTCGCCGATCATGTAGCGCGTCCGGTCGGTCAGCGGACAGTGGAGCGAAACGATGTCCGCACGGGCGTAAAGCTCGTCGAGCGGCACGTAGGCGATGCCCGCTTCCGCGGCGTACTGCGGATCGGGAAACAGATCGTTGGCCACGACCTCCATGCCGAACCCCTTGAGAATGCGGATCAGCTCGCGGGCGATCCTGCCCGTGCCGACGATCCCCGCGGTCTTGCCGTACATGTCGAAGCCCATCAGCCCGTGGAGCGAGAAGTTGCCGTCACGCGTGCGCCAGTAGGCGCGGTGTATCTTGCGGTTGAGCGCCAGCATCAGCGCCACGGCGTGTTCCGCCACGGCGTGCGGCGAATAGGCAGGAACGCGCACCACGGGAATCCCGTAACGGGCCGCGGCGTTCAGGTCGACGTTGTTGAAGCCCGCACAGCGCAGCGCGATCAGCTTCACGCCCATCCCGGCCAACTGGCGGATGGTCCCGGCGTCGGCCGTGTCGTTGACGAAGATGCAGACCGCATCGGAACCCTGCGCAAGGGCCACGTTATTGGCGTTCAGGAGGCTGCGGTGGTAGCAGATGTCGAACCCGTAGGTGTCGCGGATGCGGTCGAACGACTCCCGGTCGTAGGGCTGCGTGCCGAATAGCGTTATTTTCATAGTTGCACTTTTTTAATATAAAAACGTCTTCGGGGACCCGGATATTATGCGATGGTCACTTCGTCGTCGAGGTAAACGTCCTGAATGGCGTGCAGCAGGGCGATGCCGTCCTTCATCGGACGCTGGAAGGCCTTGCGGCCGCTGATAAGCCCCATGCCCCCGGCGCGCTTGTTGATCACGGCCGTCGTGACGGCCTCCTGCAAGTCCGAGGCCCCGCGCGACTCGCCGCCCGAGTTGATCAGGCCCACGCGGCCCATATAGCCGTTGGCCACCTGATAGCGGCAGAGGTCGATGGGGTGGTCCGAAGTCAGCTCGGTGTAGACCTTGTCGCTGGTCTTGCCGAAGCCGACGGCCCGGAAACCGCCGTTGTTCGACGGGAGTTTCTGTTTCACGATGTCGGCCTTGATCGTCACACCGAGGTGGTCGGCCTGCCCCGTGAGATCGGCCGAAGCGTGGTAGTCGGCACCCTCCTTCCTGAAACCCTCGTTGCGCAGGTAGCACCACAGGATCGTCGCCATGCCCAGTTCGTGCGCCAGGTCGAACGCGCGGGCGATCTCGACCAGCTGCCGGCGGCTCTCCGGCGAACCGAAGTAAATCGTGGCCCCGACGGCTGCGGCGCCCATGTTCCAGGCATCGCGCACCGTGCCGAACAACACCTGGTCGTAGGTGTTGGGGTAGGACAGCAGCTCGTTGTGGTTGATTTTGACGATGAAGGGAATTTTGTGCGCGTATTTGCGCGCCACGGCTCCCAGCACGCCGAAAGTCGAGGCGACGGCATTGCAGCCGCCCTCGACGGCGAGTCTGACGATGTTTTCCGGATCGAAATAGGCGGGGTTCGGGGCGAACGAAGCCCCCGCGGAGTGCTCGATGCCCTGATCCACGGGCAGGATCGAGACATAGCCCGTGCCGCCCAGCCGTCCGTTGGAGAGAATCCATTGCAGACTGCCCAGCGTACGGACGCTGCGGTCGGATTCGGCCCAGATGCGGTCCACGGTGTCGGGTCCCGGCAGGTACAACGACTTTTTGTCGATGGTGCGGCATACGTGGGAGAGGTAGTAGCCGGCCTGCTCCCCTAAAATTTCAACTGTCTTGCTCATAATCGCTGTGTTTTTGGTCATTTTACGAATCCCGTGCAATTCCGGGTCCAATCAGGTCCCGTTTACGGCCTAAAAGTTACCGAAAAATCCGGGAGGTTGTTCCCGGCGCGGGAGGCGGAGCGCGGATTCGGACCGAATGGTACAGAGGTAGGACAGAAATGCGAAGCGGGCGCGCCCGTTCAGGGCATGCGGCGAGGCCCGTTCAAAGCGTTCCGGCTGCTGCGGGCCGGACTACGCAGGGACACAAACCGTCCCGGACGGAGAATTTACCGCCCGGAGCGGACAAAAGTCCGAAACCCGGATACCTATTTTTTGTTGTTGCGGTACTCGGTGGGCGATTCCCCCGCGTGCTTCTTGAAAAAACGCCCGAGGTAGGACTGGTCGGGAAACCGGAGCCGGTAGGCGATCTCCTGCACCGAAAGGTCGGTCGACTGGAGCATCATCTTGATCTCCAGCATCACCGAACGGTCGATGAACTCCTTGGCCGAACTGTGCGCCACGCTGCGCACGATGGTCGACAGGTAACGGGTCGAAATGCAGAGTTTGTCGGCGTAAAACGACACTTCGCGCTCCTGGGCGCAATGCTCGTGCACGAGAGCGACGAAACGGTGGAACAGCTCCGACTGCCGCGTGGTCGTCTCCGGCACGCGGTGCTGCCGGGCTGCGAAACGCTGCATCTTGTCGTAACTCTCCAGCAGCAGATTCTGCAAACGGTTCTTGATGATCGTATTGCGGAACACGTTGCCGCGGTCGCGGTAGGTGTAGGCCGCCATCTGGAGCCAGATCGAAGCCCCCTCGACGATCCGCTGGGGCGGATGGGAGATCGGACGCTCGCGCAGGGCGTGGAAAAACGAAGGGTCCATCCGGAAGGCCGCCTCGGAAAAGAGATCCCGCGAAAACGAGCAGTAGGCCGCCCTGAAATCCTCCGTGCGGTCGGTGAGCATGAAGATAGATCCGGGCAGCAGCAGCACCATCGTATTGCGGCGCACCTGCCCCTGGTACTGGTTGACGGTGGCGTCGGCGCTGCCGCTGCGACAGAAGAGAATCGCACCTCCTTCCACACGGCAGGCGTAATTGCCGAAAAAGGCGAAATCGGATTCGCCCACAACAAATTGCTCCTCGGGAGTAGTGATTAGCGGATTGACCTGTGGCATACAATTCTTTTTTCGAACAAAAATAATGAAATTTCGATAAATGTTCCATTTTTATTCCGAAAAGTACCAATTCTGTTCGCAATAAAGGGTACATTGATACCGTTTTTAAAATACTTTTGCACCTGAAAAAGTTTTTTAGTCCAATTAGTTAAAGGAATTGTTATGAAGCAAACATTTGTGAAAGCTGCCGTTTTGGCATGCTGCATGGCGGCCGTCGGATGCAAACAGGCTCCGATGACAATGGGCCCCGGCGAATACGCTGTAATGACCATCGCCACCACCGACCGGGAAATCCCGAGCAACTACTCGGCGACGATCCGCGGCCGTCAGGACATCGCAATCTATCCGCAGGTTTCGGGAACGATCTCACAGCTCTGCGTCAACGAAGGTCAGAAAGTCGCCAAGGGACAGACCCTTTTCATCATCGACCAGGTTCCCTACAAAGCCGCCTTGCAGACCGCCGAGGCCAACGTCGAGGCCGCCAAAGCCGGCGTAGCCACCGCACAGCTCACCTACGACAGCAAGAAGGAGCTTTTCGCCCGCAACGTCGTTTCGCAGTTCGACCTCTCGACGGCCAACAACAACCTGCTGACAGCCAAGGCCCAGCTCGCACAGGCCGAGGCACAGCGCGTGAACGCCGCCAACAACCTCTCCTACACGGTCGTGAAGGCTCCGACCGACGGCGTGGTGGGAACGCTGCCGTACCGCGTCGGCGCGCTGGTGAGCGCTTCGATCTCGCAGCCGCTGACCACCGTGTCGGACAACTCGGAGATGTACGTCTACTTCTCGATGACCGAAAACCAGCTCCTGGCCCTGACACGCCAGTACGGCTCGATCGCCGAAACGCTCAAGAGCATGCCGGGCGTACAGTTGCAGCTCAGCGACGGTTCGACCTACGACCAGACGGGCCGCGTGGAGTCGATCAGCGGCGTCATCGACACCTCGACGGGCAGCGTGTCGCTGCGCGCGGCGTTCCCCAACCCGAACGGGCTGCTGCACAGCGGCGGCGCGGGCAACGTCATCCTGCCGAGCATCTACAAGGATTGTATCGCCGTTCCGCAGGCCGCGACGTTCGAACTCCAGGACAAAGTATATGTATATAAAGTGGTGGACGGCAAGGCCGCTTCGGCGATGATCGACGTCGAGAAGATCTCGAACGGCCGCGAGTATATAGCACGCGCGGGACTCGTGCCGGGCGACGTGATCGTTGCCGAAGGCGTGGGTCTGCTGCGCGAAGGCACGCCCATCGTTCCGAAGGGTCAGGCCGCAGCAGCCGCTGCCGCAGCTCCCGCAACCGACGAGTCCGCCGCTCAAACCCAAACCGAGAAGGAGGAATAACCTATGACACTCAAGCATTTCATAGAACGACCCGTATTGGCGTCGGTCATATCAATCGTAATCGTAATCGCCGGTCTGATCGGTCTGGCGACACTGCCCGTCGAGCAGTATCCCGACATCGCGCCCCCGACGGTCATGGTGCGCGCCTCCTATCCGGGAGCCAGCGCCGAAACGATTCAGAAGTCGGTCATCGTACCGCTCGAACAGGCCATCAACGGTGTGGAGGACATGACCTACATGACCTCCAGCGCAGCCGTCGGCAGCGCCTCCGTGACGATCTATTTCCGCCAGGGAACCAACGCCGACATGGCGGCCGTCAACGTGCAGAACAAAGTGTCACGCGCCACCGGCCAGCTTCCTCCCGAGGTCACGCAGATCGGTGTGACGACCATGAAGCGCCAGACCTCGATGGTCAAGATCTTCTCGCTCTACAGCCCCGATGACTCCTACGACGAGACCTTCCTGTCGAACTACCTGAAGATCAACGTAGAGCCGCGCATCCAGCGTATCCGCGGCGTCGGCGAGGTGTTCACCCTCGGCGCAGAATACTCGATGCGCGTCTGGCTGAAGCCCGACGTAATGGCCCAGTACAAGCTCATCCCGTCGGACGTGACGGCGGCGCTGGCCGAGCAGAACATCGAATCGGCGACCGGTACGCTGGGCGAGAACTCCCAGAACACGTTCCAGTACACGATGAAATACCGCGGACGCCACCAGACGCCCGAAGAGTTCGGTGAAATCGTGCTGCTCTCGAAGCCCGACGGCACGCTCCTGCGTCTGAAGGACATCGCCGACATCGAACTGGGCAGCGAATCCTACGCTTACAAAGGTTACACCAACGGCCATCCGGGCGTCAGCACGATGATCTTCCAGACGGCCGGTTCGAACGCCACGCAGGTCGTGAACGACGTCAACGCCCTGCTCGACGAATTGCAGGCCGAACTGCCGAAAGGCATCGCCGTCGCACATCTCCAGAGCGTGAACGACTTCCTCTACGCCTCGATGAAAGAGGTGGTCAAGACCCTGTTCGAGGCCATTCTCCTCGTGATCCTGGTCGTGTACGTCTTCCTGCAGGACATCCGCTCGACGCTCATCCCCACGGTGTCGATTCTCGTGGCGCTGGTCGGAACCTTCGGCTTCCTCGCATTCGCCGGATTCTCGATCAACCTGCTGACCCTCTTCGCGCTGGTTCTTGCGATCGGTACGGTCGTCGACGACGCCATCATCGTCGTCGAAGCCGTGCAGGCACGCTTCGACGCGGGCTACAAATCCTCCTACATGGCGACCATCGACGCCATGTCGGGTATCACATCGGCCATCGTGACCTCGACGCTGGTCTTCATGGCCGTGTTCATCCCCGTCGCCATGATGGGCGGAACGTCGGGCGTCTTCTACACGCAGTTCGGTATCACGATGGCCGTGGCCGTGGGTCTTTCGGCCGTCAACGCCCTTACGCTGTCGCCGGCGCTCTGCGCCATGATCCTGAAGCCGTACCTCGACGAGAACGGCGAGATGCGCGACAACTTCGCGGCGCGTTTCCGCAAGGCCTTCAACACGGCATTCGGAGCCTTGGTCAACAAGTACAAGCACGGCGTGATGCTCTTCATCAAGCACAAGTGGCTGATGTGGTCGACGCTCGGCCTGACCATCGCGGCGCTGGCTCTGCTGATGAACACCACCAAGACGGGTCTGGTTCCCGACGAGGACCAGGGTACGATCATGGTCAACGTCACCACGGCCCCGGGTTCCTCGCTCGCCGAGACCCACAAGGTCATGGAGCAGGTTTCGCAGCGCATCAACGGCATTCCGCAGATTCGCGACTACATGCAGGTGGCCGGTTACGGCATGATCGCCGGACAGGGTTCGTCGTACGGTATGGCCATCATCAAACTCAAGGACTGGGACGAGCGTCCGAACAAGGAGGATGACGTGAACGCCGTCATCGGCCAGATTTACGGCCGCACCGCCGACATCAAGGACGCACAGATCTTCGCCGTGGCTCCGCCGATGATCTCGGGTTACGGAACCTCGACCGGTTTCTCCATGCACCTGCAGGACAAGACCGGCGGCGACCTGACCGAATTCTACAATATTTACCTGCAATTCATCGGCGCGCTGAACCAGCGTCCGGAGATCGCCCGCGCATACTCGACCTTCAACATCAACTTCCCGCAGTACATGGTGGACATCGACGCGGCGAAGGCCAAGCGTGCCGGCATATCGCCGACCTCGATCCTCTCGACGCTGGCAGGCTACTACGGCGGCCAGTATGTTTCGAACATCAACCGGTTCTCGAAAATGTACTATGTGACGATGCAGGCCGATCCGAAATACCGTCTCGACACCGAGTCGCTCAACAACGTCTACGTGCGTTCGAGCAGCGGCGAGATGGCTCCCCTGGGCCAGTTCGTAAATCTGACGAGGGTTTACAGCTCCGAGGTGCTGAACCGCTTCAACATGTACAGTTCGATCGCCGTGAACGGTACGGCCGCCGACGGTTATTCGTCGGGCGACGCCATCCGGGCCATTCAGGAAACGGCCGCGCAGGTGCTTCCGAAGGGCTACGGTTACGAGTTCGACGGCATCACGCGCGAGGAGGCCCAGACGGGCAGCAACACGGTCATCATCTTCGGTATCTGTATCCTGCTGATCTACCTCATCCTGAGCGCGCTGTACGAGAGTTTCCTCATTCCGTTCGCCGTCATTCTGTCGGTTCCGTGCGGTCTGATGGGTTCGTTCCTGCTCGCCAAGATGATGGGACTGGAGAACAACATCTACCTCCAGACGGGTATCATCATGCTGATCGGTCTGTTGTCGAAAACGGCCATCCTGATCACGGAGTACGCCGCCGACCGCCGCGCCGCGGGCATGAGCCTCTCGCAGGCCGCCGTGTCGGCCGCCAAAGCCCGTCTGCGTCCCATTCTGATGACCGTCCTCACCTGCGTGTTCGGTATGATCCCGCTGGTGCTCTCGCACGGCGTAGGCGCAAACGGCAACTCGACCCTCGGTGCAGGTGTCATCGGCGGTATGATCGTAGGTACGCTGGCGCTGCTGTTCCTCGTGCCGACGCTGTTCATCGTCTTCCAGACGTTGCAGGAGAAAGTCAAGCCCCTGGAATTCGATCCCGATCCGCAGTGGGCCGTGCGCGCCGAACTGGAAGAGTGTAAAAACGAGAAAGAGGAGGAGTAACACATGAAAAAGATCCTGATTATATGCGCCGCGGCGGCGCTGACCGGCTGCGGCATCTACAAACCCTATACCCGTCCCGAGGTGACGACCGCAGGGCTGTACGGATCGGCGGAGACCGCCGACACGACCACCCTGGGCGACATCCGCTGGCAGGAAATGTTCACCGATCCCCAGTTGCAGGCGCTTATCGCGCTTGCGCTGGAGAACAACACCGACCTGCTGTCGGCAGGCTGGCGCGTGAAGGAGGCCGAGGCGACACTTAAATCGGCGCGTCTGGCCTACCTGCCGTCGTTCAACTTCGCCCCGCAGGGCAGCTTGAGCAGCTTCGACGGCGGACCGACGGCGAAAACCTATTCGATTCCCGTGACGGCCAGCTGGCAGATCGACATCTTCAACGGACTGACCAACGCCAAGCGCAAGGCCAAGGCGCTCTACGCCCAGAGCAAGGAGTACGAGCAGGCCGTGAAGACGCAGCTGATCTCGGGCGTGGCCAATCTCTACTACACGCTGCTGATGCTCGACAGCCAGTACGAGGTGACGGAGGAGACGGCTGCCAAGTGGCGCCAGAGCGTCGAGGCGATGCGCGCCCTGAAAGAGGCGGGCTACGCCAACGAGGCCGGAGTGGCCCAGTACGAGGCCAACACGCTGGCCATCGAGGCATCGCTGCACGACCTGGGCTACCAGCGTACGCAGGCCGAGAACTCGCTCTGCTCGCTGCTGGGAGAGGTTCCGCACACCATCGCACGCGGACGTCTCGAAAACCAGCAGCTGCCCGACGACCTGACGGTCGGCGTACCCCTGCTGATGCTTTCGAACCGTCCCGACGTACGTTCGGCCGAGTATTCGCTCATGCAGTCGTACTACGCCACGGCGAGCGCCCGTTCGGCCCTCTACCCCTCGATCACGCTGAGCGGCACAGTGGGCTGGACCAACAACAGCGGCGCAGGCATCGTCAATCCCGGCAAGCTGATCTGGAACGCCGCAGGATCGCTCCTGCAACCGATCTTCAACGCCAACGCCAACCGTGCCCGCGTGAAGATCGCCAAGGCGCAGCAGGAGGAATCGAAGCTGTCGTTCCAGCAGACGCTGCTCAACGCAGGCGCCGAGGTCAACAACGCCCTCACGCAGTGCCAGTCGGCCCGCGCCAAGGCGGACCTCCGCGTGCGGCAGATCGAAGCGCTGGAGCGCGCCGTGGAGTCGACCGAACTGCTGATGCAGCACGGCTCGACCACCTACCTCGAAGTGCTGACCGCACAGCAATCGCTGCTTTCGGCACAGCTGTCGCAGATCGCAGACCGTTTCGACGAAATCCAGGGAACCGTGAACCTCTACCAGGCTCTCGGCGGCGGACGTGACATTACGGAGGAAAAATAATGAAACGGGGAGTGACCAAAGAGGAGATCATCCACGCTACGCAGGAGCTTATCGCCCGGAACGGCATCCGTGCCGTCCGGGTCGATGAGATCGCGCAGACGCTGGGAATCTCGAAACGCACCCTGTACGAAATGTTCACCGACAAGAATGACCTCGTAAGCGCATGCCTCGACGCCATGAGCCACCAGCAGCGGGAACGCATCGTCGCCTGCCGCAAACGGCGCGGCGGCAATCCGCTGCAAAAGGTGCTCCGGCTGACGAACGAATACATCGACAACCTCTATACGGTAGACCACCGTTTCCTGTCGGACATCAGCCGCAAGATCATCTTCGCGGAGCACTACGACGAGCACCGGGAATTCTGGCGCAGGGAACTGACCGACTACCTCGAAACCTGCCGCCAGGAACAGCTTCTACTGCCCGAAATCGACGCCCCGGCATTTGCCGAACAGGTGATGAACACGATCCTCGACCTGCGCCTGAACGGCACGGTCCGCGAGGAACTCCGGCTCTTCTGCCGGACGATACTCCGCGGCGCGGGGACCCGGAAGGGCATCGAACTGATCGACCGCAAACCGTGAGTTTCGCAATACGCCTGTAAAAAAGCCCCGCAGCCGAACTGCGGGGCTTTTTTACGCCCGGAAACGACATGGCCGCCGGACGCCGCAAAGGCGTCTCCGTCCGCCCGAGGCCCGCAGACCTCTGCGAAGCGAAGCCGCGGGTTCCCGCGGAGTTTCAAAGCCTGCGGTCCCCGGGCCTGCGGAAGCCCCGCACGGCCCGGCCGTCCTCGATACCCGCGCAGCCCTCGGTCCGCCGGCATCTTCCGGATGCGAAAAAGGCTGCGAACGATTCGCAGCCTCTTCCCATAACAGGTCGTTCTCTCAATAGATCCTGCCGGCATCGGCGCTCTCCAGATACCACTCCGCGTGCTCCGCGCCGTTGGACGAGGCCCATGCCATGAAGTGTTCGTAAACGCCGCGGATGTCGTTCGCCTCGGCAGGGTAGCGGAACTCGCCCGGAATCATCAGCGCCCACATCATGTAGTTGTTCTTGGTCTGGTCGCCCTCCGTCACGAAGAACTTGTAGGGGTCCGAAGGCAGGAACGAACCCTTGCCGATAATCCCCGAAGCGGTCGGCGCATAGCCCGGCATGTGAATCTCGCTGGTGCGCTGCTTCGGCGCGATGAAGAAGTTCATCTCCGAATCCAGTACCGAGGCGATGTCCACCGGCTGCGAGAAGGTCACCGTCGTGGTGTGTTTCCGAATTGCGGCGGCGGGCTGTCCCTTCCAGGTGTTCGAGGCGCTCAACAGCTCCTCCGTCCTGTTGAAGAACGGAATCACGGCACAGGGGCTGTCGGCGTCGAGCCCCCGCGAAGCGAACGCACCGCTGCCGAAGCCCTCGTGCGACGAGACGACGCCGGCCACGTCCGACGTCTGCACCTTGTCCATCTGCACGGCTCCGGCGATGTCGTAGGTGGTCCCCGCAGCACGCAGTTCCCAGTTGATCGTAAGAGCCGAGACCTTGCCGCCGTCCTTCGACGTCATACGGTCGATACGGCTCACGATGACCACGTCGTTCATGTCGTAATCGCCCAGCCACGGCCAGTTGTCCTCGAAGCAATAAGTATAGGTACGTCCGGGAACGTTCGCATACTCGTCGGGTTCCGGCTCCGGATCGGGATTTACGGGGTCCTTGCCGCCGTTGCAGCCGTTTTCTGTGATGATCGTCGTCTGCGACGCCGACATCACGGCTCCGTCGGTCAGATAATCCTTCCGGATCGTGTAATCCTTATCCCGGTCGTTGTCATAAACGACCTCGATCGCTCCCGAGAAATAGGTTTCATGCCCTTTGCGGGTATACGCCTTCTCCGAAATCAGGACCACGGCCCTTGGATCGGCGTCGCCGGTAAACGTGAATCTGTTCCCGCCGCCCTTTTCGTCGGCGTTGTACTCCTCCATCGTGAAGATCGCGCCTCTGGCCATCGACACGTTCGTATTGTTGAATTCGACCCTTCCGGCATCGAGTCCGGCATTCGCGCTGAAATTGAACTCCGCCCCCTGGGCCTCCAGCTCGTTCACCGAAGTGTGGCAGTTCACCCAGATCGTACCGCGGGCGGTCATCTCTTCGATCGAAGCCCGGCCGCGCTGGTAAATGGCCGTATTGCGCTCCAACTCGCACTCGTCGTTCACGACGAGCAGGGCGTTCTCGCAGTTGTGGAACTCGCCGTCGGAATTGATTTTCAGATCGTCGACCGTAACGGCGCCGTCGTTGTAGATCCGCGCGGAGTTAGAAACCTTCATCTCGTCGGTCACGGTCAGCACGCCCGTCGCCGTGTTGTAGACAGTCAGACCGCTATTCATGTCGAGGCTGCCATCGACCGTCAACGTACCGTTGTTTACGATGCATTTGCCTCTGACATTGGGTTTCCCGACGGACAGCTTGCCATCGGCAAAGACGTAGACCGCAGCCCCGTCGGCAGCGGAAGGCTGAATTTTCAGGGTCCCGATCTTCACCTCGCCGCCCGGCAATACAGCCAGTTTGGCCCGTCCGATGTTGAGCGACGAAAGCGTCAGTTTGCCGGCGACATAGAGGATCGGGGCCTGATAGGGGCTGAACCCGCCGTTGAGATCCAATTCGCCCGCAACCTCCGCCCCGGCAGGGATCAGGTATTCGGGAGCGGCGTAAAAAGCCCAACTGGCTCCCAGCTGGTAGCTCTTGCCGCTCTCGATCGCGGTGATCACGGCTTTGGAATCGAACGACGCCGCATCGGGCGCCTCCATTTTCGGATAATCGGGCATCGAACTCCCGACCCGGGCGTTCGCCGCCAGACGCATCTTCGGCGCAGCGGCAGCCTTCATCGAAGCGCCCGTCACGGCTACCGTGCCGTGCGCCCCGACCATCTTCACCGACTTCGTGCCGTCGGGCAGGGTGGTCTGGACATAGAGGTTTTCGGTCCCGGCGGGCAGCGTGAACGCCGACCGGAAAGGCATAGCGGATTTCGCCACGCCCCGGGCCGCCAGATTCTCCGCCGAAAGGATCGGCGAGGAGTAAATGCGGATCACGGCATAGGGTGGCGTCGCGCCTTCCACGACGGGCGCCGACACCGAAACGGTCACGTTCCGGGTCGTTTTCCAGTCGAAATCGGCGGGAACAGCCCCCGGCACAACCGGACTGTCAGGGCTTCCGCCCAGATCCTTCTGGCAGGAGGAAGCGACAACAGCCACCGCCATCAAAGCCGTGCAAAGTTTTTTCATATCGTAATTCTCTAAAAGTGTGATGCATTCTGTCTTCGCGACAAATATAAGTATAATTTTCTCAACTACAAAATTCCGCTCATTTATATGACAAAAAAGCCCATTTTTTCACGCAAAACAAAATTCCGGCCGAAAAAGAGGATTTCCGAAAAAATTTCCTATATTTGCACCGTAAGAGCAACAGAAGCGAATGACCAGCCCTGCAACATACGACTGTCGGCGCCGCGGAGAACACCGCGGAACGATGATGATGTCCATGTGCATGTGCAACCGTTTTCGCCGGGTGTAGCTCCTTCATGCACTGAAAATGACACAATCCGGCTTCGTAGAGGTCGGATTTTTTTATCGGATTTTTTAACGACAGATATAACATACCATGGATTCAAAAAAGTACCGTTTCGAAACCCTCCAGATTCATGCGGGCCTGCAACCCGACGAACCCACCGGCGCCCGGGGCGTGGCGATCTATCCCACGGCGGCCTATCGGTTCAAAAACTGCGACCACGCCGCAAGGCTCTTCGAGTTGAGCGAAGGCGGCAACATCTATACGCGCCTGCAAAACCCCACCACGACGGCCTACGAACAGCGCATCGCCGCCCTGTACGGGGCTGTGGGGGCGCTCGCCGTCTCGTCGGGCATGTCGGCCATCCTGATCGCCGTGCTTTCGCTGGCGGCCGAAGGGGACAACATCGTCGCCTCGCCGTTCCTCTACGGAGGCACCTACAACCAGTTCCGCACGTCGCTGCGCCGGCTCGGCATCGACTGCCGCATCGCCCCGAGCGAGCGTCCCGAGGATTTCGAGGCGCTGACCGACAGCCGCACCAAGGCGCTCTACGCCGAGAGCATGGGCAATCCCACCTGCGCGGTCCCCGACCTGGAGGCGCTGGGCGAACTGGCCCGGCGGCGCGACATTCCGTTCATCGTCGACAACACGTTCGGCGCGGCGGGCTACCTCTGCAACCCGTTCGAGTGGGGCGCAAACATCGTCGTGGACTCCGCGACGAAGTGGATCAACGGCCACGGAACGGCCATGGGCGGCGTGATCGTCGACGGCGGCAACTACAACTGGGCGAACGGCAAATTCCCGCAGATCGACGGACCTTCGGAAGGGTATCACGGGCTGAATTTACACGAGGCGTTCGGTCCGGCGGCCTTCATCGTCAAATGCCGCGTCGACGGGCTGCGCGACCTGGGATGCTGCCCCTCGCCGTTCGACTCCTACCTGATGATGATCGGGCTGGAGACCCTCTCGCTGCGCGTGAAGCATCAGGTGGAATCCACCTGGAAACTGGCCGAATACTGCCGCAGCCACCCGAAGGTCGAGCGGGTCAGCTTCGTGGGATTCGACACGCACCCGAGCCATGAAAACGCCCGCAAATACTACCGCTACGGCTCATCGGCGGTCTTCACCGTCGAACTCAAGGGCACGCTCGAAAGCACCGTGCGCTTCGTCGAATCGCTCCGCCTGGCGGCCAACATGACCATGATCGGCGACTCGATCACCGTCGTGACCCATCCGGCGTCGACGACCCACAAACAGTTGAGCGACGCCGACCTTGCGGCGGCAGGCGTCACGCCCACGCTGCTGCGCATCTCGCTGGGACTGGAAAACGCCGACGACCTCATCGAGGATTTCGAACAGGCTTTCGCACAAATCGGATAATGGAACCGCAGATTTACATAGCTCCCGGACCGTTCGAACTCGAAACGGGCCACACGCTGCCCGAACTGCGGATCGCCTACCACACCTACGGCACGCTGAACGCCGCCAAGGACAACGTGGCATGGGTGTGCCACGCGCTGACGGCCAATTCGGACGTCGCCGACTGGTGGCCCCACACGGTCGAGGCAGGACGGTTCCTCGACCCCGCGCGCCATTTCGTCGTCTGCGCCAACATCATCGGCTCGCACTACGGCACGACGGGGCCGCTGCACGTGAATCCCGCCACGGGGCGGCCCTGGTACAAGGATTTTCCGCCCTTCACGATCCGCGACATCGTGCGGGCGCACCGGCTGCTGGCCGACGCGCTCGGCATCGGGCGCATCGGGACGCTGGTGGGCAGCTCGGTCGGAGGTTTTCAGGCCGTCGAGTGGGCCGTTTCGGAACCAAAGCGGATCGAACGGCTCGTGCTGATCGCCACCGCGGCCAAGGCTTCGCCCTGGGCCATCGCCATCGACGAAACGCAGCGCATGGCCATCGAGGCCGACACGACTTTCGGCCAGCCGCGCGACGACGCCGGGATGAAAGGACTCG
>OCHV01000661.1_pt1 | contig 26749 bp, 32 predicted proteins | sample 1538461 | NCBI WGS metagenome assembly OCHV01 (sample SAMN04571692, study PRJEB22368) | human gut metagenome | biome: human gut; material: stool | host: Homo sapiens | place: Luxembourg | collected 2012-08-03 | reverse complement strand
TTCGTTTGCCTGTTTAAAAGGCAAGGGCATGCACAATGCATGTTTATATGTACAAAAAATGATGAAACATTGCAAACGTATATGGAATAATTACTATGTAATAAAAATGGACGTAGCAAAATATTTTCAAAACATAGACAAACAAATTTTATATGAAATACTATGCAGAAAAATAAAAGAAAAACAAAATTGACATTAATCTGCTGGGATAAATCGAAAGTCCTATTCGAACACGAACAATCCTTACGCTAAACGTGGAGGCAATTACAACAATAATTTCGCGAATAATCCAGCCGGTAATCGCAATAACAATTCTGACAATGCCAATGATAACAATGGTTTCAGGCTCACTCTAATACAATTTCTAGATTATATATTTTACGGAATATATACAATGAAGGTATTAGTAATAAAGAGATTTATCCCATCCTAATTTAGGTAAACATGAATCAGTAAAACATATGTTAGTACAAAAATGGAATACATGTGTTTTACGAAAAATAGCCAGTAATAATATAAATAGATTACTGGCTTAAAAATAATAATAAATTCTGGCTAAAATTAAAAGCAGAATTTTATAAAAGAACGACTTAAAGAAAATTTTTGGAGGCAATTTATTTCTAGTGTAAGGGAAAATAAAAAAATGAATGAGGTATTTTTAATAGGAAAAATAATTAGCAATATAGAATTTAAATTTATAATAAATTCAAAAAATAAAGCAATAGCATGTTTTGAAATAGAAACGAACGATAAACAAATAGTAAGGATACAAGCGTATAATCAACTTGCAGATTTTGTTTATAGCAAATTAAATAAAAATAATCAAGTATTTATAAATGGATACATAGAAAATAATGTAGTAAAGGCAAAATGTATAAATATTTATTAACATAAGGCAAAAAAATAAAGGAGATGCTTCCATTTCCTTTAATTTTTTTACTATTGAATTCCATATTTTTCTCTGAATTTTGCTGCTCTTCCACCTGTTGTTTCTCTTTTTAAGTTACCTGTCCAGAATGGATGGCATTTTGAGCAAACATCAACTTTAATATCTTTCTTTGTTGATCCAGCTTTTATAACATTACCACATGCACATGTGATTGTTGTTTCTGCATAATTTGGATGTATTCCTTCTTTCATTGTATTCACCTCTCCCTTTTTTAATAAAAACTGCTAAATACTATAATAACATAATTGAATTATATTTTCAAGTATTAATTTATTTTTTTTTATAATGTATTTTCATTCTTTTGATGTTCTTCCATATATTGAATAGAACTTTGCATTTCTTCTTTTAATGAGTACCTTTTTACTATTTTAGATACTACATTAAATAAACATGCAACAATAAGAATTACTAACAACAATTTTTTCCATATTTTTGCCATAATTTTTCTCCTACATCAAAAACTACAATAATATTATACTATATTTTTAGCTTTTGTCAACCAGTTCTGGTTCAAAACCATTACGATTTAGCCAAATTTAATTGTCAATATTCTTGATATTTTTCATTTTTTATTGTAAAATAAATTGAGAAAAAAGTTGGAAAATGGAGAATATTAGAAGGTTATGGAAATGCAAGAAAAAATTAGCGAACAAAAAATATATATAGAAAAAGTACGAAAATTAAACGAAGGAAAAAATTTAAAATACATAGTTTTAACAATGGGATGCCAGCTAAACGAAAATGATTCAGAGAAAATTTCTGGTATGCTTGAAGAGATGGGATATTCTAAAACAGATAAGATTGAAGATGCAAATGTTGTTGCCTTTAATACATGCTGCGTTAGAGAAAATGCAGAAGATAGATTGTTTGGAAAATTAGGAGAAGTTAAGAAATATAAAGAAACCAATGGTACTATTATTGCTATTGGTGGTTGTATGATGCAAGAAAAACACATTGTCGATAAATTGAAACACAGTTATCCATTTTTCGATATTGTATTTGGAACACATACTCTTTATAAGTTTCCAGAAGATGTCTATAATGCTATCGTAAATGGTAAGCAAATTGAAGATATAATAGATATAGACGGAGAAGTTATAGAAGGACTTCCAATGAAGAGAGACGATAACATTAAGGCTTCTGTTGCAATTATGAATGGTTGTAACAATTTTTGTACATATTGTATAGTTCCTTATGTTAGAGGAAGAGAAAGAAGCAGAAAGGCTGAAGATATTATTGCGGAGATTAAGTGTTTGGCAAAAGAAGGTTACAAAGAAATTACTCTTTTAGGACAAAATGTTAATTCATACATGAGAGTTGAAAGAGAACAAAATCTCGCAACTGGAGAGATTGATTCTTTTGCAAAACTGCTTAGAGAAGTAAATAAAATAGATGGAATCGAAAGAATTAGATTTATTTCGCCTCATCCAAAGGACTTTACAGATGATGTAATAGAAGCAATACGTGATTGTGAAAAGGTATGCAAAATAATACATTTACCATTGCAATCTGGAAGTACAGAAATATTAAAAAGAATGAATAGAAAATACACTAAGGAACAATATTTAGCTTTGGTAGACAAGATGAAAGCTAAAATTCCAGGAATAGTACTTTCAACAGACATAATAGTAGGATTTCCAGGAGAAACAGAAGATGATTTTGAAGATACTCTTGATGTTGTAAGCAAGGTTCACTTTGAGCAAGTTTATATGTTCATATATTCTAGAAGAGTTGGAACTCCGGCAGATAAAATGGAAAATCAAGTTCCAGATGAAGTTAAACATGAAAGATTTAATAGATTAAAGAAACTTGCAGAGAGTCAGATTGCAGGAAACAATCAAAAATATGTAAATACAATTCAAAAGGTTCTTGTTGAGGGAAAAAGTAAAACAAATGAAAACATGCTTACAGGCAGAACCGAGACAAATAAAGTAGTAAATTTTGAAGGTACAGATGATATGATTGGAAAAATAATAAATTTGAAGATTGTATCTGAACATATGTGGTATTTAAAAGGAGAAGTATAGTTGAAAAATTGTAATTATTTTTTAACAATGAAAGGAAGTAACAAACATGGCAGAATACTCACCAATGATGCAACACTATCTTGCTACAAAAGAAAAATATAAAGATTGTATATTGTTTTATAGATTAGGAGACTTTTATGAGATGTTTTTCGATGATGCAGTTAATGTATCTAGAGAACTTGAACTTACACTAACAGGAAAAGACTGTGGACAAGAGCAAAGGGCTCCAATGTGTGGAATTCCGTACCATGCAGCAGAATCATATATTGCAAAATTAGTTCAAAATGGACATAAAGTAGCAATTTGTGAACAGTTAGAAGATCCAAAACTTGCAAAAGGAATTGTTAAAAGAGATGTTATAAGAGTTGTAACACCAGGAACTGTAACAGAATCTAATTTACTAGAAGAAAAAAGAAACAATTTCATAATGAGCATATTCAAAAAGGGAATATTTTTCGGAATAGCAGTTTGCGACATATCAACAGGAGATTTCTATTCGGCAGAAATAAAGGAAGAAAATAATTTTGAGAGATTATTAGACGAAATTTCAAGATATTCTCCATCTGAAATAATTGCAAACGAGATGTTGTATGATTGTGGGGAAGAAATAAGCAAAATAAAAGAACGTTTTGATGTATATATTTCTACTGAAGATGAGGAAAAGTTTAGCGAAGAAACAGAAGAAATATATATGCAATATGCGCTTAGTGATGATAAAGGAAACATCATAAAAGACCTAGAAAAAAGACCATTTGCAGTTGCTGCAATAAATGGACTTATAAAATATATTGAAGATACTCAAAAAACGAAATTAGAACACATCAACAAGATTACAATTTATACAATCACGAAATATATGTCTTTAGATATAAATGCGAGAAGAAACTTAGAGCTTACAGAAAAAATGAGGGACAAGTCTAAAAAGGGAACTCTTCTTTGGGTATTGGATAAAACAGCAACATCAATGGGAGGCAGACTTTTAAGAAGATGGATTTCAGATCCGTTGATAGATGTAAAAGAAATAAATAACAGGTTAGAAGCGGTAAAAGAGTTTAAAGATGACATAATATTAAGAGGAGAACTTTCATCAAGCTTAAAAGGTGTATATGATATAGAAAGACTAGCTGGAAAAATATCTTATGGAAGTGCTAATGCAAGAGACTTAAATTCTTTAAAATCATCTGCAAGTAAGTTACCAGAAATAAAAAATATGCTTGCAAATGCTAAGTCTGGAATGCTTAGAAAAATATATGATGACCTAGATACATTAGATGATATCTTTCAATTAATAGATAAGGCAATAGTAGACGAACCACCAATATTAATAACAGAAGGTGGAATCATAAAAATGGGATATAGCCCAGAAATTGATGAGTTAAAAACAGCTATGATAGACGGCAAAACTTGGCTCGTACAATTAGAGGCAAGAGAAAGAGAAGAGACTGGAATAAAAGGCTTAAAGGTAGGCTATAACAAGGTATTTGGCTATTACTTAGAAGTAACAAAATCATATCTATCACAAGTTCCAGATAGATATATAAGAAAACAGACACTAACCGGTGGAGAAAGATACATTACAGAAGAGCTAAAAGAACTTGAAAGCAAAGTTTTAGGAGCAGAAGAAAAAGTTGTAGCACTAGAATACAAAGCTTTTTCAGAAATAAGAGAACACATAAAATCTCAAATACAAAGATTACAAAAGTCTGCAATGGCAGTATCACAATTAGATGTTTTATGCTCATTTGCACAAGTTGCAGAAGATTTTAATTACTGTATGCCAGAAGTAGATGACAGTGGAATTGTAGATATTAAAGATGGAAGACACCCGGTAATAGAAAAAATGTTACCGAGTGGAGCGTTCGTTGCAAATGACACATATCTTGACAAAGATTCAAATAGAGTCTCAATAATAACAGGACCAAACATGGCAGGAAAATCAACATATATGAGACAAGTCGCATTGATCACTTTGATGGCTCAAATTGGTTCATTTGTACCAGCAACATCGGCACACATCGGAGTAGTCGATAAAATATTCACAAGAGTTGGTGCATCAGATGATTTAAGCATGGGACAGAGTACCTTCATGGTAGAAATGATGGAAGTTGCAAATATTCTAAAAGAAGCAACGGCAAACAGCCTGGTTGTACTAGATGAAATAGGAAGAGGAACATCAACATATGATGGACTTTCGATAGCTTGGGCAGTTGCAGAATACATAGAAAACAAAGAAAAATGCGGAGCAAAAACATTATTTGCAACACACTATCATGAATTGACGCAACTAGAAGATACACTAGAAGGTGTAAAAAATTATTCGATTGCTGTAAAAGAAAAAGGAGAAGATATAATCTTCTTAAGAAAAATAATCCCAGGGGGAACAGATGAAAGCTATGGTGTACATGTCGCACGTTTGGCAGGAGTTCCAAAGGCAGTAACTCAAAGAGCAAATGAAATATTAAAGAAAATAGAAAGAAAAAATGTGCTAGTAAACAAGGCACAAGAAAAAGAAGATAAAAAGCAAGTATCAGGACAATTAGATTTATATAATTTCAAACTTGCAGAAATAGCACACGAATTAGATAAAGTAAATGTAAATGAACTAACTCCTATAGAGGCTTTAAATACGCTTGTTAAGATAAAAGAAGAAATTAAGGGGTAACTAATGAGTAATAAAATTTTAAATAAATTGAATACAATAGCAGCTAAAGGTTATAAGTTTTTTATAGCCCTAGTTGCTATTACTTTTATATTTTTAAGTTTTATAATTGCATATATAGCAAAACAGAAATATACTGTAACGACCATTGCAGTTGCTGGACCATACATAAATAATAATGCACAGAAGATAGAGGGAAATAATTTAGAACAGTTGAAATCTATTATAGAAGAAAATACAAAAGACATTATAAGAGAAGAGCTGTATACAGAAGATATAGACTTAGAATTTACAACTGTATATGTAAAAAGTGATAAATTTGAATTAGGAACTATTCAAATTGAACAAGAAGGAAGAGATGGAAAGCAAGTTATTACGAGAAAAAAGACTTTTGTAAATGATGAATTAATAAGTGATAAAGCCGTTGGAAACCAAATATTAAAGCCGGCAGCAGATAAAATTGTGGCAATTGGAACAAAACAAAAAGTAAGTGACTCTGCGGTGAGTTCATCAAACGCTTTAAACTTCAATATGAGTTTGAACAAACCGAGCGGACTATCATTAGCACAATTTGAAAAAATATTTGCCAATAATACAAATGATAAAAAGGGAATAATGAAAGACAATGCAAAATATTTTTACTATGCAGAACAGCAGTATAATGTCAATGGCATATTTTTAGCAGCGGTTGCTATACATGAAAGTAATTGGGGAACATCTGCGATGGCACAAAATAAAAAGAATTTATTTGGATATGGAGCATATGACAGGGCTCCATCTGAGAATGCATATTCTTTTGGAACATATGCAGAGGGAATAGATATGCTTGCAAGAGTATTTGCAAAATATTATTTAAATCCAAAAGGAACAGCTATATATAATGGAGAAGTTGCTTCTGGAAATTACTATAATGGATCTACATTAACAGGTGTAAATACAAAATATGCATCTGACAAAAACTGGGCAAATGCAGTTTATAAGTGGATGCAATATTTATATAATAAATTTTAGTTAAAATAATAAAAAATAGTAAGATTTTTTCTTGCTATTTTTTTCATTCTAGTGTAGAATATTAGATGTAATTTATATAGAAATAAGAATAAATAAAGGAAGAGGGATAATTAAATGAAAAAGGTAATAGCAATCATATCTATCTTGTTTTTATTAATGGGGTGTACATCTGTTTATGCAGCTAATCAGGTTACTGAAACGGCACAAAGTACAACTGGAAAAATAATTGAAATAAAAGATAAAGAATTGAAAACGTTAGAAGAATACAAAGAAGCCTATGGTTCTGATGCATATGGATTAACAGCTTTTTTATTAAATAAAATAAGAGTTTATAGTATTCCATTTGGTTTTGTGGCTATAATAATAGCGGCAATTTATCAATACATAATTGGGCTAAAAAAATTAGACGTAAGAGACAAAGGTTTTGCTTTAATGATTGCAAGTGTTACAATAGTAGTAATATGCCAAGTATTGCCACTTGTATTTGCAATAGTAGTAAAAGGTTGGAGGGGTTAAACTAATGAGAGTTTTATTCGCAGTAAATAATGAAAAGATTTCAGAGGCTATCACAAAAAAATATCAGTCTATGTACAAAGAAATAATTTCAGGGAAAAATGTGTATTTTTTCAACGCGATAATAAAAGAGTTACAAAAGGATAAGTCTTATGACAGAATAGTTATAGGAGAAGATTTGGAACCTTATGCAAATAATAATTATGAGGTTATAGATAATTTCTTATATGATAAATTAGATAGTATAAGTGATGAAGCTTCTAATAGTAGAGAAGGAGATATTCCTATTATTTTAATTGCAACAGATAGACGTGAAAGACGTGATTCATTGCTTGCAAAGTTGTTTAGTATGGGAATCTATAATGTCCTTATAGGACAAGATAGAAGAATTGATAATGTATGTAAACTTATCAATATGCCACGTACTAAAAAAGAAGCTAAAGTGTACTATGGTATAGATGGAGAAGAAGTAGAATATACAGATTCAAACATGGATACTGTAAAAGAAGAAGAGATTCAGCACATATTAAATCACTATAAAAAGCTAGGAAAAAATGAAGATTTATATGTAAAAAGTTTTGAAGAGATCGCTGAACAATATACAGACACTCAGCTTAAATTAATTACAAAATATTTGCCACTGAATGTTAGAGCTGTTCTTGAAGAAAGATGTCCAAAATATCAACAGGTTATGATTGGAAGCGTAAAAAATCAAGTTGCAGCTAAGGGAAAAGCAGGAAAGAAAATTACTACAAAAAATATAGAGAGTAAGAATGTAAATAAAATTGAACTTATTGATAAAGAATTACAAAAAGCAAAACTTACAAAGCCGGTAGTAATTCCATCTGCAATAAATATGCAAAATGTAAAAAAAGCATATACTACAGCAAAACAAGATACATTAAATTCAATGAATTCTACAATACCAAGTGTAGAACAAAATAGTAGTACAATGCCAAGAATTGAGCAAAGTAATGATGCTTTTTCATCATTATTTGACGAAGAACCAGAAGATGTTCAACCAAATATTCAAAACAATCCTGTACATGAATATGTAGAGCCTAAGTCAATTGAACAAGAATATGTACAACCAATAACATTGCAACAAGGCAATACAAATTTGAAGCTTCAACAGTTCGGACAAGAAACAAATACAATGCCAGAAAATGAAGAAAGTAATCAAACTGAACCAGTTCAACCAGTAAAGAAGGGGCGTGGAAGACCAAGAAAAGAAAAAACACCTGAAGAAATTGCTATGGAAGAAGCAAAAGTAAAAAAAGGCAGAGGTAGACCTAAAAAGATAGTTGAATCAGAGGAAACAGTTGAGCCAGAAGCTGTTACATTGCCAGAGACTGAAGAAGATGATGATATAAATTTATTTGATTTAAACAATCAAGTATCTTCAAATGTTCAAGAACAAAATTCAGATGATGTAATGTTACCTGGATTTGAAGATGAAACTCCAGAACCAAAGTTTGAGCAGCTAGTAGAGAACAAGCCTGTTGATTTCTTTAAAAGAGATTTTAACAATGATTTATTTGAAAACAATGAAATGCCTCAATTACCAGGTATGGAGAGCTTTAACAATAACAAAATTGTAGAATCTCAGGAGGAAAATAAGCCTGAAGAGAAGAATGAATATGAAGAAAATGGCGGATACCTAGGCGGAGATTTGCAACAAAATAATACTCAAAATTTAACTAATAGCGAGATGAACAATTACAGTAATTCGTTTGAATACTTCAATAAAAATAATCAAATACAAGGTTCGAACGTTATTAATACTGTTGCAAATAGTATTCAAAATGAAAACACAGTAACATCTAATTTAGTAACAAGCGATTGCAAAATTGTATCATTTGTTGGAACATCAAAGAATGGAACATCATTCTTAGTAAATAATCTAGCGGTTTTATTATCTAATAAAGGAATAAAAACAGCAATATTGGATTTAACAAAAAATAAAAATGCATATTACATTTATACTCTAAACGAAGATGCATTAAGAGAAAAGTCTTTTAGATGTATTGATGGACTTAGAAGTGGTGTGGCAGATGGCATTCAAGTAAGTAAAAATCTTACTGTATATACTACATTGCCAGGTGAAAATCCAAGTATAGATGATTATGAAAACATATTAGATACATTATCTAAAAATTATTCTTTAGTATTATTGGATTGTGATTTTGACACAAATTTCAATTATTTTGCAGAATCACATGAGATATATTTAGTACAAACATATGATATTCTTACAATTCAACCATTAACGGCTTTTTTAAATGAATTGAAATATAAAAATATATTAAATCCAAATAAATTAAGAATAGTAATAAATAAAACACTAAAATTAAGAAAGTTAACCGACAAAATGGTTATAGGAGGAATTTCTTGTTATAATGATCCAGCATCAACATATATAAATACACTGTTTGATAAAGATAATGTAAAATATACAACAATCCCATTTGAAGATCAAACTTATGGTAGATATTTAGAGAGATTAGTAGATTGTGAAATATCGTTAAATGGGTATTCTAAAATTTTCTTAGACGCATTACAAAGATTAGGAGACATGGTATATCCTTTAATTGCAAACGAAAAAAATAAGACAAAACCAACAAAGAATTATAATGATTATAGTAAAAAGAATACAAAAACAAATTATTCATTTAATAGTAATATGAATGCAACATTAAATAAGATGAGAAATAATTTTTAAATAAACAAAATGAGGTGAAATTTTACAATGATGATAATAATAGTTTTATTACTAGTAGCAATAATAATAGGCCTAATGTTCTATAATATGTCAATACACAAAAAAATTGATTCTTTTAAGAACATAAACCAACAAATTACAAGTTTAAATGTATTACAAGATTTTATGGATACCATAAGTGAAACATCAAGTGTTGATGATAAGCTGAAAAAAATTAATGACATATTAATAGAAAAATATGGTATAAAATATTCAACCATTGTAGTTTATAATGGTGCGGAATTTGTAATAAGAGCCTCAAATGTTGCAGAAAAACATTGGGAAACATTGAAAAATTTGCAGTCAGAACCAGTTTTTGCAGATAGTATAGAAACGGGTATTCCCAAATACATTACAGTTGAAAAAGAAGGCGAAAAATTGCCTTATCAAAAAATGGAATTTGGGAGAGCAAAGGCAGCAATGTTCTTTCCAATATACATAGACAATGTTTACATTGGTTATTGGATAATAGAAGGAAGCACTCCTCATGAATTCGATAATGTGGATACTACAATATTAGAAGTTGTAAAAAATAATATTGTTGCTGTTTTAAAAACTGTAGAAAATCAATCTACAATAGAAAAAATTGTAAGAGATGACCAATATTCAGAATTGAAAACAGCAGAGTATTTATACACAGAAGGAAAAAATGTTATAGATAAATATTCTACATCAACTGTTTGCTTATTAAAAATAATAAATTTAGTTGAAATAAATGAAAAAATAAGCAGAAAGACAGGAGATAATGTAATAACACAAGTTTGTAGAGAAATAAAACAAAACTTATCACCAGAATATTTATTTGTGAGATATATGGGACCAAAATTTGCTATAGTTTTTTCAGGAGTTGATTTAGAAGCAGTTGAGGAGTTTATGAAAACAGTAAAAGAAAAAACGGAAGCTATAAAAATAGCACCTGCAGAAGACTATAAAGGAGATGAAACGGAGGTATCACCAAAATTAAATATTGCTCTTGCAAAATATTATAAAGGCACTGCTTTAGTTGGTGTTACTCAAAAACTAGAAGAATATTTAGACACAGCTGATACATCAGAAAGTAATATAAATTATTTATAGGAGGTTTTATATGGTTACAGACGAAACTGTTAGTTTTAATGTTGAAAAAGAAAAAAATGAAAAAACTAGGGAAATACTTAAAGAGGTATATAAGGCTTTAACTGAAAAAGGTTACAACCCAATAAATCAAATAGTAGGCTATATACTTTCTGGAGATCCTACATATATAACAAGCCATAATGGAGCAAGAAATTTAATTAGACAAGTTGAAAGAGATGAACTATTAGAAGAAATGGTAAAAAATTATATTGGATTGGACAAGTAATATATGAGAGCTTTAGGAATAGATTATGGAGATGCAAGAGTTGGAATTGCTATAACAGATCCATTAGGGTATACGGCTCAAGGGCTAGAAACAATTCATCATCAAGGAAATGATAAAATAGTTTTAAAGCGTTTGGAAGAAATACTTGCTGAATATAATAACGAAATTGATACATTTGCAATTGGAATGCCATTAAATATGAATGGCACAAAAACAGAACGTGTAGAAGTTACAGAAAAGTTCATACATAAATTACAGTGCAAATTTAATAAAATAAAAATTGAAAGAATAGATGAAAGATTAACAACTGTAGAAGCTCATAAAACAATGAATTTTTTAAATGTAAATAAACATAAAAAAAGAAATATTGTAGATACAATTTCAGCAGTATATATTTTGGAATCTTATATGAAAATGAAAAAAGATAATTGAATATAATTGACAAAAAATAAAATAATAGTATAAATAAAATGGTTTTAATTTTGTAGAAATACAAATTATAATAAAATTAATTTTGAAGGGAGAATAAAGTAATGAATGACGAAAACATAACAAACAATTCTGAGGAAGAATTATCAGACAACATAATAACTTTAACAGATGAAGAAGGAAAGGAATCTAACTTCGAACTTTTAGATTTAGTTGAATTAGATAATGAAGAATATGTTGTTTTATTACCAGTGGATGATGAAGAAAGCGAAGAGCCAGGAGAAGTGGTAATTCTAAAAGTTGAAGACTCAGACGATGACAGTGATGAAGAAACAGAATCATATGTTAGCGTTGAAGATGAAGAAACATTAACAAAAGTATTTGAGATATTTAAAGATAAATTCAAAAATGAATTTGATTTTGTAGACTAATAATTATTATAAAATGGCTATTGAGGCAAATTCAATAGCCATTTCTATTCTATATTGACGAAATCTTTTTAATATATTTTTTTAGTAGGAGGAAAAACAAATGCAAAAATTTAGCACTTGGATGGTATTAGCTTTAGATGTAATGTTTTGGATATTAAGGATAATTGCAACTTATACAAACTCTATGGGAATAGAGTTTATGATAAAACCAATGGATATGAATATGGAGATAGCAATGATTTTTGTAGCCTTAATATGTTTTGTATTCATTGCAAAGAGAAAATTTTTAGGTTCTATTGTATATATGATCGGATATTTAGGATATTTTGGCGTATATTTGTTTAAAAATTTGCAGGCAATGCAAGCTGGAAACGGAATGGTTGATGATTATATTAATGTATTATTTTCGTTAGTAGGAGTTGCATTACCACTGTTTACTTTTTTTGATTTATTACTAGATAAAAATAGACAGTCACACCCAAAAGACAGTAAAACAGATTGGTTTTACAATAACAAAAAATATGATATGGAAAAAGATGAAAGATCAGATAAAAATAATTACAGAACATTGTAATATAAAGAATTTTATGAAAAGTTAATTATAAGTAGTAGAAGGAGAATAATACAATCAATATGCTTTGATTGATTATATGTTGAATAGATGATTAATACTAAGTTAACAAGAAAAGCAATGATAATTGCCTATGAAGCACATAAAAACCAAGTCGACAAATCTGGAGTTCCATATATATATCACCCAATTCATGTAGCAGAACAAATGGATACAGAAAATGAATGCATAATTGCGTTACTCCATGATGTTGTTGAAGATACAAATGTAACGTTTAAGCAACTAGAAGAGGTATTTTCAAAAGAAATAATAGATATTCTAAAATTACTAACTAGGGAAGAAAATATAGAATATGATGAATATATAAAAAGAATAAAAAATAACTCAATAGCTTGTAAAGTTAAAATAGCAGATTTAACGCATAATTTAGACAAAACTAGATTAGACTTTGTTACAGAGGTTGATGTGAAAAGAAATGAAAAGTATAAAAAGGCTTTACAAATTTTATACTATTAATTTCATTGAGAAATAAATGATTACTAGATATTTTTGATTTTATTACATTAAAAGAAGAATATAAGGAAAAAAATTAATGGATAAATTACCAACAGAAAAATTAAACTTATATTTAGATATAGATGAAACAAATAAATAGTAATTTATCGAGGAGGTATTTGTAATGAAAAATAAAAAAATTGGTATAGGTTCATTGTCATTGTTACTAGTAATTATTGCTTTCGTTTGGGCTTTCAATATTTTTGGAGTTTGTGTAGGAGATCACATTTTAGCAACATTGAACATACCTACTTGGTCTAATATGGCTAATGCGACTGGAACACATTACACTATTTTTTATTCATTTATATTTTTAATACCAGCACTAATATTATCTATTAAATATAAAGATAATTTGTTTACAAAGGTTGGAAAATGGTTATCAATTACTTTTATTGGAATACTTTTACCTGGATTTATATTTATGATTGTATAGTAACAAATTACATAAGTCAGTAAGATTTAAAGAAAGCAATGATTATTTTTAATTACTTTTTTGTTGCTTAATTACGGCAAGTATTTCCTCTGGACTTTCTACCATACCTCTTTTATACCATTCATCACATAAACCAAATACTAAATAAGCAACCATTACTTTTGAATAAGCAATAATATTTGGATCATCTTTTTTATAGTTAAAGTTTATTAAAATATTATCAACTAAAAAAACTGTAGATTTGCTTTATATAATAAATCTATTGTTTTTTTATTTTTATAAAAGAAATCGAAAATCTGATAAGTAGTATCTAATTTATCATTCCATTTATATTCATTAAATATATTTTGTACATATTGTTTAACAATATCATCTTTAGTATTAAAATTACGATAAAAAAGAGGCATATATCAAAACGCGGAAATAAATATTTAAGAAAAACAGGATACGAAGTAATGAAGTCTATAAAAAGCAGTTGTAAATCAGATAATGAATTAAAAAGTTATATTATAAAAAAGAAAATGAAGGTAAATTAAAAAAAGTAGCAAAAATAGCAGGATTAAATAAATTTTTAAGAATATATTACGGAACAATAAAACACTTGTATAAAGAACTTGAAATATGGTAAATTCAATTAAAAAGTTAAAAAAGACCTTTTTGATAGGTCTATTTTGTCATGTTTAAATTTATATTAATAACAAATTAAATAAATTTATTAAAAACTATTGATTTTTATTAGCAAGTTTTTATGCCAGAAATGGAATACATAGCCATCTTATTAAATTAAGGTGGCTAAATTAAAAGAAAGGAGGCGAGAATATGCAAGAAAGTAAGTGCAAGGTAATTGCAATTTTAAAATTAAGTATAGAAATACTAATTCTATATACTAAAATAAAGAAATAGCCTTGATACATAATTAAATTATATTACAAAACTGTAATATTGAGTAATATTAGAATGACGACTTATATGATAAAAAATGATAATATTACTGCAATAAATTACTTTTTAGTAAAGAAGGGATTAGCATTATATGAAATTAGTTAAAAAGATTGCAATAACAATTTTATTAATATTTATTTGTATAGGAAGTTATTTTATTTGTAGTGGTTATCAAATGTATAAGAATGCCATAAATAAAATGCCATTAAAGGATAAAATTACAACAATTAGGCAAAAAGAAGATTATACAAAAATTGATGATATGCCTCAAATATATTTAAAAGCAGTTGTATCAGTTGAAGATCATAGATTTTACAAACATTTTGGGATAGATGTCATTTCTATTGGAAGAGCATTTGTAAATGATATAAAAAAAATGAAATTTGTAGAGGGAGGAAGCACAATTACCCAACAACTAGCCAAGAATATCTATTTTACACAAGATAAGAAAATAGTAAGGAAAGTTGCAGAAATTTTTATGGCATTTAGCATAGAAAGTAACTATAATAAGGATGAAATATTAGAATTATATTTGAATACTTCATATTTTGGCAATGGATTTTATTCTGTTAAGTCAGCAAGTTTAGGTTATTTTAATAAATTACCAAAAGATATGAACGATAGTGAATCAATTATGCTAGCAGGAATCCCAAATGCTCCGTCTTTATATAATCCAATTCAAAATAAAAATTTAGCAATTGAAAGACAGAGGCAAGTCATAAATAAAATGATTAAATATGGTAACCTAGATAAAGTTGAAGCAGAAAAAATTATAAAATAATTATATTTAATTTTCTGAATTATTATAATTTATAAAATTAAAGTGATATAATATGAATGATTAAAAAAGCAAATTATGAAAGGAGACAAACTATGAAAAAAATATTAATTATAGAAGATGAAAAAATCATCAGAAATGAGTTAAAATCTTTGTTAGAAAATTCAGGGTATGAAGTATTAATTATAGAAAAGTTTGATAATGTTAAAGAAAATATAAAAAATATGAAATTTGATTTAATTTTAATGGATATTAATTTACCTAATAAAAATGGTGAAATTTTATTAAAAGAAATTAGAAAAGAATCTAATGTTCCTATTATTATGGTTACGAGCAGGGTAGGAGAAGTAGATGAAGTTTTATCTATATCTTATGGTGCAGACGATTATATTACTAAGCCATATAACCCAACAATCTTATTATTGAGAATACAAAATATATTTAAACGAATGGATAATAATATGGACGATTTATTTTATGATAATATTAGTGTTAATCCACCAAAAGGAATATTGAAACAAGGTGAAAATGTATTAGAACTAACTAAAAATGAAATGATTATCTTTACATATCTTTTAAGTAATCGTGGTAGAATAGTAACTCGTGATGATTTAATGACAGATTTATGGAACAATGATGAGTTTATCAATGACAACGCTCTAACAGTAAATATTAGTAGATTGAGAAATAAATTACAAAATTTTGGACTTGAAAATAGAATTGAAACAAGAAAAGGACAAGGGTATAAATTATTATGAGTTTTAAAAAATATTTATTAGATAAAACAGTACAGATAACTGTGTCAATTGTTGGATTCATAATTGCTATTCTTATGTTAAACGCATTTAAAGTGGAAAATGATTTGAAAATAGCATTGACAATATTATTTTTTTTAGTTGCAACATTTAATATTATTTTTGATTATTTCAGGAAATACAAATTTTACAAAAAAATATTAAATACGCTTGATAAGTTAGATAAAAAATATTTAATTTTAGAAATGTTAAAGAAGCCAAACTTTTATGATGGCGAAATTTTTTATCAAATTCTTTATGATATAAACAAGTCAATGATTGAAAATGTAAAAGAATATAATTTAAGTATTACCGATTTCAAGGAATATGTAGAAATGTGGATTCATGAAGTAAAGATTCCAGTAGCAAGTTTAACTTTATTAATTCATAACAACAAAAATATGTTTGATAAGAGATATATAGAACAAATTAGAAAGTTAGATAACTATATAGATCAAATTTTATATTTCGTTCGAAGCGAAAATGCCGAGAAAGATTATCTTATCAAAGAAATTGAATTGCAGAAGATTATCAAAGATGTTGCTTTAAAAAATAAAGATGACTTATTAGAAAACAAAGTTAATCTTGAAGTTGATATTCATAATGAAAAAGTTTTAACGGATTCAAAATGGTTAGAGTTCGTATTAAATCAGATTATAAATAATAGTATTAAATATAAAAAAAATAATAACGAGCCAATAATAAAAATCAGTGTAAAAGATGAAAAAGATAAAGTATATCTAACTATTTGGGATAATGGAATAGGAATACCTAAAAACGATATAAAAAGAGTATTTGATAAATCTTTCACTGGTGAAAACGGTAGAATAATGGCAAAATCAACAGGTATGGGACTTTATATTGTCAAGAAATTATGCGATAAATTAGGACATAAGATAATTATTGAATCTGAAATACATAAATATACAAAAATTACAATTATCTTTTATAAAAATGATTTTTATAAAGTTGATTAAAGTTTATGCAGATTTGGATACTAAAAATAAATATTACAAAATTGTAATATTCTGTAATATTAGAATAACGACTAATCCTATCTTTTATATTACAATGTAATCAGAAAGGAGAAAGATTATGGAAAATATCTTAAAAATTGATAAAATTGAAAAATATTATGGCAATAAATCTAGTCTTACAAAAGCAATTGATAACCTATCATTTGATGTTGAAAAGGGAGAATTTGTTGCAATAATGGGAGCAAGTGGCTCTGGAAAGACTACTCTTTTAAATTGTATATCTACAATTGATAAAGTTACATCTGGACATATTTATGTAGCAGGTAATGATATCACAAAATTAAGAGGAAATAGTCTAAATAAGTTTAGAAGGGAAGAGTTAGGTTTTATATTTCAAGATTTTAATTTACTTGATACTTTAACTGCTTATGAAAATATTGCTTTGGCACTTTCTATTCAAAATGTGAATTCGAGAGAAATTGATACAAGAATTAAAAAAGTTGCAAAAGAACTGGATATTGTTAATGTACTTAATAAATATCCATATCAAATGAGTGGAGGTCAAAAGCAAAGAGTCGCTAGTGCAAGAGCAATAATTACTAATCCAAAGTTAATTCTTGCAGATGAACCAACAGGTGCATTGGATTCAAAGTCAGCTAAAATGCTTTTAGAAAAATTTGATTATTTGAATAAAGAATTACAAGCAACAATTCTTATGGTGACACATGATGCGTTTACTGCAAGTTATTCTTCAAGAGTCATATTTATCAAAGATGGCAAAATTTTTAATGAAATAATTAAAGGAACAAATTCTAGAAAAGAATTTTTTGATAAAATAATAGATGTTGTAACATTACTTGGTGGTGACTTAAACGATGCTCTTTAAGTTATCATTAAAAAATATTAGTAAGAGTATAAAGGATTATGCCATCTATTTCTTTACTCTGATACTAGGTGTTGCGATTTTTTATGTGTTCAATGCAATAGATGATCAGTCAGTTATGATGAAGGTATCATCAACAACAGCAGAAATAATAAAATTTATGACCAATGTTCTTTCTGGTGTTAGCGTGTTTGTATCTATAATATTAGCGTTTTTAATTGTTTATGCAAGTAGATTCTTAATAAAAAGAAGAAATAAAGAATTTGGAGTTTATTTAACGCTTGGAATGAGCAAAAAGAAAATATCCTTAATATTATTTATTGAAACATTAATAATAGGTATAGTTTCATTGGTAGTTGGTTTAGGAATAGGTTTTTTATTATCACAATTGATGAGTATTTTGGTTGCTAATATGTTTGAAGCAGATTTAACTAGATTTCAATTCGTATTTTCAACAAATGCTTGTATTAAAACTTTGATTTATTTTAGTATTATGTATTTTGTAGTTATGATATTTAATACTATAAATATTAGTAAATGTAAATTGATAGATTTAATGCATTCTAACAAAAAATCTGAAAAAATAAAATTAAAAAATCCATTGTTTTGTACAATAGTGTTTATTATTTCTTGTATAGCATTAGGATTTGCTTATTATCAGGTTACTGGTGGTATTGAGAAAATGGCTAATGCAAATAGTATTTTTGTTCCTATAGGAATAGGTGCTGTTTCAACTTTCTTTGTGTTTTGGTCTTTATCGGGATTGCTTTTAAAAATATTTATAAGTATGAAGAACACTTATTATAAAGGGTTAAATAGTTTCACCCTTAGACAGTTTTCAAGTAAAATAAATACTATGACTTTTTCGATGACAATAATATGTTTGATGTTGTTTATAACGATTTGCGTGCTATCGAGTGCAATGTCTATGAAAATATCTATGACAAATAATTTGAAAAAATTGGCTCCAGCAGATGTTCAAATTGGTAAGTTTATAAATGTAACTGATTATGAGTATTATTCTGAAAAACAAATAGAAGATTCAAAAATTTCAATATATGATACACTTGAAAAATTAGGCTATGATGTAGATAACAAACTTAAAGATATAGTAAAACTTGATGTTTATAACTTTGATAATATTGACTTAAAAACCAGTATTGGCTCTTACTATGATATTGCAAAGGATAAATATCCTTTAATGCCATACAATAAGAAGGAAAGTATTGTAAAGATAAGTGATTACAACAAAATTGCAAAATTGTTTGGACTAAAAGAATATACATTAAATGATGATGAATATTTTATTGTTGCTAATTATTCAGAATATGTAGAATTCAGGAATGAGGGACTTAAGGCATATACAATACTTAATATAAATGAAAAGGAATTAAAACCAAAATATGATAGTTGTGTAGAAGGTTTTATTGCAATGAATTCAACATATTCAAATATGGGAGTTTTTGTTGTTCCTGATAATGCAGTAAATGATTCAATGAAAAAATATGAATATTTAACTGCTAATTATAATGTTACAGATATAAATGAGAAAAATCTTTCGGAAAAAGAGTTAAGTGAAATTTGCAAAGAAAATTTTAATAATACTGTTATTGATTTTGATTCTAAAATGACAATTAAAGAAAATAGTATTGGACTAGGTGCAATGGTTACCTTTATAGGATTATATTTAGGTATTATATTCTTAATTTCTTGTGCTGCAATTCTAGCACTTAAAGAATTATCGGAATCAAGTGATAATGTAGAAAAGTTTAATATGCTAAGAAAAATAGGCGTAGATGAAAAAATGATTAATAAAGCATTGTTTAGACAAATTGGTATATTTTTTATGTTTCCGTTATTAGTTGCAATTATACATTCTGTATTTGGAATTAAATTTTGTAATTTTTTGTTAAGTGCCTTTGGAGCCGCTAATTTAGTATCATCAATAATTGGTGTTGCAATATTTATTGTTGCAATTTATGGAGGATACTTCTTAGTAACTTATATTTGCAGTAAAAATATAATTAAGGAAAAATAATATATCTGATAAAACGATAAAAGAGGCTATTACAAGCCTCTTATTTTAATACTCCAATTTCTCCATATCAAATAATGGAGAGTCATAAAAATCTTTAAGTTCTATTTTTAAAGTTTTACATATTTTAAAGATAATTGTAGAACTTGGATTATCTACATTGTTTGCCAATAATGCCCTTAATGTTGATGGTGCAATAGCAGATAATTCAGCAAGTTTATTTGGAGTGTAATTATATTTGTTACATAATTCAAGTATTCTTAAAGTAATTGCTTCTTTAAATAACATTTTAAAAACCTCCTTAACACTACAAAAATTCTAGCAGAAATCGGTTGAAATTATACGCCGATATCGGTTAACTTTTAGAGGCTATAATGTCAATGTAGTTAAATAAAAAGATAAAATTTATAATTGATTAAGCAGTACGAAAGGATTATAAAAGTTTTTTTGTATTGCTTTTTTTATCAAAAAATGATGGAAATAAATGGATAAGGGAAAAGAAACAATAAAAAATAACGATACTGATTGGATGAATATATTTAAAAAGAAAGAAAAAATAAATGAACTAAATAGATTATTGATGGATGAGTTAATTGAAGATATTGTTGTTAGTGAAGATGGTAATATAAAAGTAATATTCAAATATGAAGATAAATATTTTGAGGCTCTTGGCTTTATAAATAAACAAAAATATGATATAATACTTTCAAGTTAAAAACGAAAAACAAATACTTTTAAGTATTTTTTTAAATGATAGAATAGAAAGAAGTGAAAAAAATGGACATGTATCAAAAAAGAAAAATCAGAGCAGAAAAGAAAAATAATGATAGTCAAGAAAGTTTTTCAAAAGTTTCCATTTCGTGGTATCCGGGACATATGGCTAAAACGATGAAGCAGCTTGAAACTGATTTGAAATTAGTTGATGTAGTAGTAGAAATACTTGATGCAAGAATTCCAGTTTCTAGTCAAAACCCTGAAGCTCAGAAATTAATAAAAAATAAGAAAAAAATTGTTGTGTTAAATAAGTCAGATTTAGCAAATGAAATTGAAAACAAGAAATGGCTTAAATATTTTGAGAAAAAGCAGATACCAGCAATATTATGCAATTCAAACAATGGAGAAGGCGCAAATAAAATAATAAATAAATTAAATGAGATGATGAGTGAAGAGAAAAATATTGCACAACAAAAAGGTAGAAATAAGATTGTACGTGCAATGATAATAGGAATTCCAAATGTAGGAAAATCATCATTTATAAATAGAGTTTCTAAAAAAACGTCAATGAGAGTGGGAAATAAACCAGGTGTTACAAAGAACAAGCAGTGGATACGCCTTACAAGCAATGTAGAATTATTAGATACACCAGGTGTGTTATGGCCTAAAATTGCAAACGAACAAACTGCTTTGAATTTAGCTTATACAGGGACGATAAAAAGTGATATAATAGACGAAGTGGAAATTGCTTACAATTTAGTTAAATTTTTAATAGAAAAATATAGGGAAAACCTAATTGAAAGGTATAAGCTAAATTCGGAAATAGTTGAAAAGATTAATAGTAATGATGAATTAGAAGAAAATGAAAAAATAGTTGAAATAATGAATTATATAGGAGAAAAAAGAGGAACTGTATCTAAAGGGAATAATATAGATTTAGAAAAAATTTCTAAAATAATATTGGAAGATTTTAGGACTGGAAATTTAGGAAAAATCACATTGGAAGTGGTAGGTTAAATGGAGGAGATAATGATTGAATTAATAGAAAGAAAGAGAAACGTGGCAGAAGTTAATACTTTATCACCATTAACATGGGCTTATGTTGGGGATAGTGTATTCGAATTGCTTGTTAGAACGCATTTAACTAATACTACAAAATTAAAACCTCACATGTTACATATTGAGGCAATAAAATATGTTAAAGCTGATGCACAAGTAAAATTATTACATAAAATTGAAAAAGAACTGAATGACGATGAAAAAAACATAGTGAGACGAGGAAGAAATGCGGAAAATCATCATGTGCCTAAAAATGCAACTGTAGAAGAATATAGTTATGCGACTGCTTTTGAAGCTTTGATTGGTTATTTATATTTAACAAAACAAGATGAGAGGCTAAAAGAAATTTTACAAATGTGTATTCAATAAAAATTAAAAAGAAACTTTTTTGATACATTTTTAATGTACAAAAATTATTTGAATAAAAATTAAAAAAATGGACTTAACTAGTTGACTTGAAACATAAAAAATGGTATATTAAATAAGTAAATTTTATGGCCCCTTGGTCAAGCGGTTAAGACGCGGCCCTCTCAAGGCCGAATCATGGGTTCGATTCCCGTAGGGGTCACCAAAACGTTCCAAAAACCAAAATGTATTTCTTTGTAGGAGGCTTTGCAGTAAGCCTACAACTGAAATTGGACAAAATTAAAACTCACTGATTTTACAAGTGAGTTTTTTTCATTTACTTGATTATTAAGTTTCTCAAAGCTAAAAACATTTCTATATCTTACACTTACTGACTTGTTTGTTATGCTACTGAAAGCTAAAACATTTCAACTTTTTTCATTTACTACTATTATTTTCTTGTTTATATTTCTTCTAATCTTCCCTTAATTACTTAATATATGTATGTATTTATTGTATTAGATTTTATATGTCCGCTTCTTGCTGTTATTCTTATTGTTATTGTTGTTTATTTCCTCTTCAAGCATTGTTTATTTATTCATTGGAAAAGGTTTCGCTCAAAACTGAAAAACTTGTTTAAAGCCTTTCTTAATCTAAACTAATTATTGTTACTTTTTAGCATTTATTTCTTTGATTTTCTCTTTTAATGTATTAGATACATCTTCTAGCAAACGAGATATATCTATTACCATTATTTTTATATATTCCTTGTCATCATCATTATAGTATTTGATTTGTTTTAGTTGTTGCATTATTTCCCTTACTTGTTTTCATATTTTATCAAATGCCCTATATATATTAACTCTTGTTTCATCTTCTTTGATTATTCTTACCATTTTTCTAACCTCACTTTTCTTATATTTTCAAAAATTCAGTTATTCTTTATCTTCCAGTTATCTTATTTCAACTGAAAATTGTGTTTAAGGTTTGTTTATTGTTTTAGTGGGAAAGGTTACGGCTGAAACTAGAAAAATGCTTAAAAAGTGTTATGGAGTGCTATTGTATTATTGATAGATTTATATTGATATTAACAAAAAACAGACTACATTGTGTTGTAGTCTATTTCAGGTATATTATTGTGCTTGTTGTAGTTCATACTGTTTCTGCATTTGTTCCATTTGTTCTTGTTCTTTCTTTATTTGTTCTTCTAATTGTTGTGATGTATTTTTAGTTTCTTCGTAAACTTCTTCGTATGTTTTACCGTTTAATCTTTTTTTACCTAATTCTTGTTTCTGTTTCTTATTCATTCGTTGTATTAATTCGTGTTCTATTGATTGACCTTCTCTCATTATTGCATCTATTTCTTGATTTTTTGCTTGATTTCTTTCTAATAATGAAGGATCTTTATCAGTAGCAATAGCAAATTCTTCCAAAGTGCTATATGGGTATAAACCATAATTAGGTGAATTAAAATCTGGTGGAACAGGCAAGTTATATTTCTCATATACTGCTGTATATTTTGGAATATAAAATTTTTCATCAATATTCATTATGAACTCAAATTCTTCTTCTGTTAGTCCTTCTTCTTTTTCAGTGAAAGTAACAAGGTCAACATATTCTTGAAGAACTGGAACTTGTTCTATGTATTGTGCTGTTGCTGGAACTTTACTTGCAACTACTAGTCCAACTGTACCAACTGTACCTGTTGCAAATACACCTATTAAAATTTTTGTTAATAATGCTTTTGTCATTTGAAAAACTTCCTTTCTTATTTCTCTATTCTTTGACAAGTTATTTCTGCTGTTGTTGTTCCTCTACTACAGTTGTAACAAAAGTCACTTACTTGTTTTGTTTGTGGAAATTCCTTGCTTGTTGAGAAATAGCACCTTTTATAAGAACTATCAGTTATACTTCCACAATATTGGCATCTTATTTGATATTCTGCGACTAGACTTAAACTTGTTGTACGTTCTAATATTGCATTTCCATTTGTAGAAAATATATATTTATAGTCCTTTGTAGTATTAGTGTCTGTATTCTTAGTTGTATTTTCTTCTTTGAGTTTATCTTCTTCCATATTTTGTGTAGAAACTGATTTATCTTCATTTCCTTTGTTCATTACGAAATATACAGTTCCTCCACTAATTCCTGCTACTACGATAACTAATAATATAATTATTATGGCTTTTTTCATTTTATCTGTTTCTCCTTTCTTATTTTATATTTATATTATATCACATTTATTATACTACACTTACTTTACTTAATCAAGTGTTATTTATATTTATTAAAGTATTGTTTTCTTATATTAAATTATCATTTTGGATAAAATCTCTATAGGTGATAATATGAAAGAAAACAAAGAAAACACATTAAAAGTTATAGGTCAAAATATCAAGCGAATCCGTTTGTTAAAAGGTCTAACACAAGAACAACTAGCAGAAAAGCTAGACAAAAGTATAAATTTTATTAGCATTATTGAGAGGGGCGAAAGTGGTATCAGCATTCCTACTATTATTGATATATGTAATGCACTTCAAATCAACTCTGATGAACTATTTAATGGCTTGATAGATAAGCAAGTTGTTACAGATGATGAATTTATTACTAATTCTTTAAATATGTTCAACAGAGAAGATAAGAAAATTGTTAAGGCTATTATTGATTATATCATTAACTCTAAAAAGTAATGCTATTGTTCTATATTGTCTAAATTGAAATTAGATAGCTTTATTCCTAACGATAACCCTTTATAAAACATTTGCTTATTTAAGTCATCATTTAATTCACATACAAGACTGCATAATTCATCTAAACTTTCAATGTTTTGATTTTCTAGGTGTTTTATGAAGTCTTGTTTTGCTTTGGTTAAAATTTCAAGATTTTTCTTGTAATTCTTTGTAGTTGGTGTTTCTTCCAATGATGTTTCGTATAATTTCAAGATAATATCATTATCGTTCATAATTTGCTCCTTTCATTTTTGTATTTATAGCCTAGACTCTAATAATAACTTAATTTGTCAAGAAAAAGAAATACCCTCCTAAAATTTAGATAAAAATATTAAAAGCCCTAGTATTTATTGACTAGGACTTTATTCAACCCAATATTTTTCTGTTGTTGGTTTTCTTGTTTTAGAGGGAAACCTTGTAAAAAATTCTTTGTCATATTTAGTTAGCCATTTTAGGAGTTTTTGTTCAATTTCTTCTTCACTTGAATATTTTTGTTCTAGCAGCTTTCTTTTTTCTTCATAGTTGTAGTTTTGTCTAAACTCTTCAAATTCTTCTTTGTGATTACGTCTAAGTCTTGAATAAATCGTATTGTAGAAAATTCGAGAAGTAGATATTATTTTTTCTTCATTTGATTTGAGTAGATTATCTTTTGCTTTATCATCTCGTTCTTCATCTCCACAAGTTACTTGATTATTTTCAGTAGGTATAAAATAAGTTTGACAATACTTGCATTTTATAACTTTTATAAAATTTAACTGCAAATGATATAAATTTGCATATACAAAATCAGTAAGAGTAGATAATTCGTATTTATATTTTTCTGTTTTCGGTCTTCCTTTTTCAGCTAATTTTGGTTTAGAAAATTCTATTGTTGTACTTGGTGAATGTAATTCAATACCAGAAAAGACAAAGTGTCTAGATTTTTTACGGTTTGGTGAAAAAGCCTTATCTACAATTTCTTTCATTTCTTTAAATTCGTTCAACCAGTTATCAAAAAAGCTAATATATTTATCTTTTAGGCATTGACCTCTACTCATATAGATAAATTGTTCTTGTAAAGGCTTATAGAGGTTGTTTCTACCTTGGCAAAAATATTGTTCTTCTGGACTTAAAGTGTTTATATAATTATCTAAACTTTCCTTATCAGCTTTTAATTCTTCTATTTTATTATCTATTCTTATATACTTTTCTTTAAGTCTAAATGATTTTTGGTCAAAATACTCACAACTTTTTATTTTATTAAATAAATTCTCGAAAGCTTTAGGATAATTAAAATGTATATCGCAAGAAAATCTATCAATGAAATTATTAAATATTGCTAATTGAGGAGCAATTTTTGTCAAATCTTCTTTTAGCCCTCTTAAACTATCTCCATAATCTCCATCTTTTTCTTTTTCTGCATTGTATATCATATTTTTGTGATTTTCTAAGACTCTTTTGATTTTATTATAATTATTCAAAATAATAATAAGCATAGTTCCTATTGGTTCTTCTTCAAATTCTATGTTATTTTGTTCGTTGTTCTTATCTTCTAAATAAAAGTATTCTGTTCCTTCTACAAACCCTTTTTTAGTTTTATTCCCTACACTTAAATAAAATTCTGCAAAAACTTTTGCATTGTCTTTTGATAATACATAAGCATTGGTATAGATATGTTTTTGACTTTCCATTGTATCACTTCCTATCTCTTAAATGTGTCAAGATTTTATTAACTACATTTACAACTTTTAATGCACATTATTTCCTGTGCAATAATGAGGGTACATTAAAAATGACTTGACACAATTATATAACATTTATCTTTTTAAT
>OCHV01000656.1_pt1 | contig 26944 bp, 20 predicted proteins | sample 1538461 | NCBI WGS metagenome assembly OCHV01 (sample SAMN04571692, study PRJEB22368) | human gut metagenome | biome: human gut; material: stool | host: Homo sapiens | place: Luxembourg | collected 2012-08-03 | reverse complement strand
TGAAGAATCTTTAGCTGCTTCTTGCTCAAAGGCGTGAGTAAATGCCTGGGTATAGGTCATCGTTGAAGAAGAGCTCTTTGTAGATTTTCCCGTAGCTATATCGTACGGGCCAACCCCATGAAAACGAGAAGGATCCGCTTCAGCAGGTGCGTAACCTGCACCCTTCTTCGTAACCACGTGTACCAAAACCGGAACATCAGAAGCAAGAGCCCGACGAAGAGTTGTTTTTAAAGCGGGGATATTATGTCCATCTACCGGAGGAGTGCATATGATGCCAAGCTGTTCAAACAACATCGTATCGGGAATAACAAACTGTTTGAGCGAATCCTTAGCGGATTTGCCAAATTTAATAAACGCTTTACCCGCAGGACCAAAGGAAGATTCAACAAAGTCCTGCATTGAATCGCGACTTTTACGATAGTTGTTGTTTACCCGCAAAGCGCCTAAATGCTTTGCCATGGCTCCCACATTGCGAGAAATGGACATTTCGTTATCGTTCAAGATAATGACCATTGGCGTTTGAGCCTGCCCTAAATCATTGAGGGCCTCAAAAGCCATACCGCCCGCAAGAGATGCATCACCAATTAAGGTAACAATTTTTTCATTGGTTCCGCGCAAATCGCGGGCACGAGCTAACCCACACGCTACCGAAAGAGAATCGGAAGCATGACCAGAAGGATGAACATCATGCACATTACTTTGAGGTTTAGGAAATCCCGAAAGACCTTTGTATTGACGAAGGGTAGAAAATTCCTTTAAGCGTCCCGTAACCAACATATGAGCATATGACTGGTGACCAACATCAAACAAAAAACGATCACGAGGAGAATCAATCAAGGAATGAACGGCAAGAATGATTTCAACCGCTCCTAAACTAGAGGCTACATGACCACCTGTTTGAGAGGTAACCTGAATAATTTCTTCACGTATTTCACCAGCGAGAATACCAAGTTCTTCGTCGGTTAATAGTTTGAGTTTATCAGGAGCATCTATTGAATCAAGAATGCGAGCCATGCGCACACCTCCCTCCCCTTAGGTTAGCTTCAAAGGTTAGGCGCTCAAAGTTACCACAAAGCCGCTACCCTAACATGCAAAACACTAAACCCCTACAGAAACGTATTACTTATTCCCTTCATGTAGGGCATCCGTATCCGTTGCAGATTCCGTCTCAGCTGCGCTTGATAAAACACCTTCGCTTACGACATTCTGATTCGAAGAATCCGCTGAAGCAATACCTTCTTCCATAATACGTGAAGCACTAAGCCCTATACCTACTGCTTCTTCGTATAAATCAAGCGCTTCATCAAGAGGCAATGAATCATCGCTTACCAAACTTACTATTTCATCGAGACGCATCCTCAGCTCTTCGAAGGAACGAGCATCTTCGGCATTCATTTATGCCTGCTCCTCTTCTAGTTGAATAGCAATGCGCCCCAAAATACCATTAACGAAACGAGGAGAATTGTCTCCACCAAATTCCTTAGCAAGATTAACCGCTTCATTAATCGATACCGAAACAGGAACATCATCGACATAGCACATCTCACAGGCAGCAAGGCGCAAAAGAGAGCGGTCTACTACCGGCATGCGATCCATAGTCCAGTTTTCACTGGCTGAAACAATACGCTTATCCACTTCGTCAACATGCTGCTGAACTAAATCGAGGAGCATAACTGCATATTCATCTAAACCCTGCGTTTCAGGGACCAACAGACGGTCATCAATTAAAGCACGCGGAGTCTTTTCTAAAATTTCCCCTTGGTACAGCAACTGAAGCGCATTTTTGCGCGCAGTTACCCTATCTTCATGTTGCATAGCTTTTGACATAGAAGCAAAACCTAATCCTGGAACTGAATACCATCAACCGTAATATCGACACGAGAAACAACGAGGCCTACTTGTGCCAGTACCGCATCAGCTACCGCCCTACGAACAGCTGCTGCAACTTCCTCAACCGAATGACCCGATTGAATACGAAGGGTTACATCAACAGCTACCGTATCGTCCTCTGCTACCGAAACAACCACACCCTGAGTGGATTGCTTAAAAGCTAAAAGTGAGCGAATGCCACTAGGAGCAGCACCAACCGAAGCAACACCAGGAACTTCGCGGACCGCAAGAATAACAATAGTCTCCATTACACCGGGAGCAATTGCCATGCCTTCAGTATTGATATCAGACATCTTAGTTATCCCCCATTTCGGTTTCAATGAAGTCAGTATAAACCCTACCTTCAACAAACGCGTCCATTTCTAGGACCTTTTGATGGAAAGGAATGGTGGTTTTAATACCCTCAATATGGAATTCCGCCAAAGCACGCTTACCACGAGCAATACATTCTTCGCGATCGTTACCCCATACAATAAGCTTTGCAACCATTGAGTCGTAGTAAGGAGAAATGCGTGAACCTTCCTTAATGTAGGTTTCAACGCGAACGCCAGGACCTGCAGGTGTTTCAAAGCGGGTAATATTACCAGGACAAGGACGGAAATCCATATCGGGATCTTCTGCGTTAATACGAAACTCCATTGCATGACCATTGGGACTAAACGGTACTTTATCCATGCAAGAAATAGGTTCGCCCGCAGCAATGCGCAGCTGTTCTTTGATGATATCGGTGCCGGTAATCATTTCCGTAACAGGATGTTCTACCTGAACACGCGTATTCATTTCCATGAAGTAGAAATTACCGTCCTGATCAAGCAAGAATTCAATAGTTCCTGCATTTTCGTAACCCGTTGCACGAACTGCTTTAACAGCAGCAACACCCATGGCACGACGAATTTCATCAGTCAAAGCAGGAGAAGGCGCTTCTTCGAGTAGTTTCTGATGCCTACGCTGCAAAGAACAGTCACGCTCGCACAGCGAAATACGGTTTCCGTGTTTATCCGCTAAAACTTGTACTTCAACATGACGAGGGCGCAAAACAAGCTTTTCCAGATATACATCGCCATTACCAAAAGCAGCCTGTGCTTCGTTCTTTGCCGCTAAAAACTGCGCTTCCAGATCAGCAGGATCATGCACCTCACGCATACCTTTACCGCCACCGCCTGCAGAAGCCTTAACTAAAACAGGATAACCAGCTTTTTCCGCAAACGCACGAGCCTCTTCAACTGTTTCTACAACACCATCAGAACCAGGAACCGTAGGAACACCACACGCTTTCATGGTCTCACGCGCAGCAGCCTTATTTCCCATGGCATCAATGCATTCAGGAGAAGGACCAATAAACACAATATTGTTATCGGCACACGCACGAGCAAAATCGGAATTTTCTGCTAGGAAGCCATAGCCTGGATGAATTGCTTGCGCGCCCGTGTTGATGGCTGCCGCAATAATCGAAGACATGACCAGATAGCTTTTATTGGCCTGTGCAGGACCAATACATACTTTTTCATCTGCATACTGAACAGGGTATGTATCGGCATCTTCGGTTGAATATACCGCTACGGTTTTAATACCCAGTTCTTTGCAGGCACGCATAATACGCAGTGCAACTTCACCACGATTAGCGATTAATACTTTGTCAAACATTTATGCACTCTCCGGACCAATGGCATCATGATTTACATGAGGCTCGATATAGAACAGTGGGGTTCCAAATTCAACGGGAGTTGCGTCTTCTAAGCAAACCTCACGAATGGTGCCCATCTCTTCAGCGGTAATTTCATTCATAAGCTTCATTGCCTCAACAATGCAAAGCGTTTGATTTGCCGCTACTTCATCGCCTACCTGAACAAAAGGAGGCTCGCCAGGAGCAGGAGCAACATAGAAGGTACCTACCATAGGTGCCGTAACGCAGTGCCAGCTTGCAGGACGAGAACCAGCTGCGGGAGCCGCAGGAGCAGCTGCAGCGGGAGCTGCAGGTGCAGCATCGGCAGCAGGGGCAGCGACCACAGGAGCTGCAGGAGCAGGAGCAGCCGCAACTGCGCTGGGCATACGTACTGCAATGCGAGCGCCTTCTTCTTCTACGACAATTTCACCAACGCCGCTTTCTTCAGCAACGCGTACCAATTCACGAATCTGATTAATATCCACGTAATCGTCCTCCTTGGTCATGCTCGATTCCTGCTCAAGAAGGAAATCGACCTTTTCAGATGTGCGGTGTTTACTTAAGTACGTACGTGCCTCATTCGGGAACAATGCGTACATCAAAACGTCTTCTTCAGACTTAGCTAAATCGCCAATCTCTTCTTCAAGTTCAGCGAAGGTGGTAGTTACCAATGATCCTGGTGCCACATCAGGAGGAAGAATTTTATCGGTATCATCCCCGACAACCTTCTTCACAATTTCAGGGCTCATAGGACCAGGAGCCTTACCGTAGTAACCACAAATGTAGTCCTTCATTTCCTTAGAAACGACACTCCAACGCTTACCGGTAAGTACATTAAATACCGCCTGAGTGCCAACAATCTGTGAAAGTGGGGTTACCAAAGGTGGATAGCCAACTTCAGCACGTACCACCGGAATTTCAGCCATTACTTCATCTAAGCGATCGGTAGCATTTTGAATTTCAAGCTGAGACATAAGGTTAGACATCATGCCACCAGGTACCTGATGAGAATATACCTTCATGTGAGTAAGCGAAGAAACGCCACGCTTGTAATGACCACGCTTGCGAACTTCTTCCCAGTATTCAGAAATTTCAAAAAGCAAGCCAAGGTCAAGCTGCGTATCGTAGCGACTTTCTTGGAGTGCCGCAACAATCATTTCGACTGCAGGATGAGAGTTACCAAACGCAAGAGGCGCACTTGCGGTATCGGCAATGGCAGCGCCCGCTTCGGTTGCTTTAATAATGTTAGCAGGGGCCATGCCACCCACATAATGGCAATGAATATGAACAGGAAGTCCGATTTCTGCATTAAAGGCTTTTACCATGCGTTCAGTGCGATAAGGAGTAAGCATGCCAGCCATATCCTTAATCGCAATAGAATCGGCGCCTAAATCTTTAAGCTGTTGACCGTATTCCAAGAAACTATCAAGCGTATGTACCGGAGACATGGTATAGGAAATGGCGCCTTCAAAATGACCACCACATTCCTTAATCGCTTCAGCGTTGTCAACCACATTACGAATATCGTTCAACGCGTCAAATACGCGAAATACATCGATGCCATTGCGATGAGCGGCCTCAATGAAGCGATGAACAATTTCCTTGGAATAATGTTTATAGCCAACTAAGTTCTGACCACGCGAGAGCATAGAAAGGCGGGTATTGGGGGTTTTAGCCTTAATAGAGCGGAGACGATCCCAAGGATTTTCATCCAAGAAGCGCAAACACGTATCAAACGTTGCGCCACCCCATGCTTCAATTGCCCAATAACCTACGCGATCCATCTTAGGTAAGATCGGAAGCATATCGCCAATTGACATTCTGGTAGCCCACAGGCTTTGCTGACCATCACGAATGGTGGTATCCATGATTTGAAGCTTTCCCAAGTGTTTCGCACCTCCTTATGTCTCAGTAACATGCTTACTGGTTTTGTGAACGTAATTGTTAAACGATAAGTATAGAACATTGGGGCGCAAACGCACCCCAACTCCTATGCAATCGGTAAAGTTTGGTAACTTACTTTTTACACACGCTTAATGAAGCGACCGTCGCGCGTATCCATCTGCAGTACGTCACCGATTTCTACAAAGGTAGGAACCTGAACCGTAACACCCGTTTCAAGCGTAGCAGGCTTAGTAGTATTCGTAGCAGTATCACCCTTGAAGCCAGGTTCGGTTTCGGTAACTTCAAGCTCTACAAACATCTGTGGCTCGACGCTAATAAGTTCATCCCCTGCATACATCAAGGTTGCCTCGTCATTTTCCTTCAGCCAGTTTGCAACATCACCTACTACTTCAGCAGGAATAGCAAGCTGTTCGAAAGTGTTCATGTCCATGAAGTTGAAATCGGAACCGTCGCTATACAGGAACTGCATTTTCTTGGTTTCAAGACGAACGGAATCGAACTTCGTACCAGAGTTAAAGGTGTAATCAACCACGCGACCAGTTTTGATGTCACGAAGCTTCGTGCGTACAAACGCACCACCCTTACCAGGCTTTACATGCTGAAACTCAACGATGGTGCAAAGTTTTCCGTTGTATTCAATGCACATACCATTACGAAAATCTGCAGTAGAGATTGCCACGTTAACTCCTTTTACCGTGTAAGTAATTTTTTAGTTTAGCTTTTCTATTATAAACATCTTATGCGGGGTTTGCGTAAAAACGTTAAAGCCATCTGAGGTTATCACCCCAAAATCTTCAAGACGCATACCAAATTTTCCTGGAATATAGATACCAGGCTCAACCGTAACCACATTCCCCTCTTTGAGAATATTTTCATTTAAGGGAGACAAGTTAGGAGCCTCGTGAATATCAATTCCTACACTGTGTCCTAAAGAATGGCCCATTTTATTTTCATAGCCCGCTTCTGCAAGCATCACTTCAGCGCGATGATGAATATCACATGCCTTTTTACCTGAAGCAAGAAGTGATTCACATTCTTCGTTTACCGCACAAAGCGTATCCCACGCATGACGAAGAGTGGAAGTTGGTTCGCCTACAAATACCGTGCGGGTCATATCAGAGCAATACCCTGCATACCGCGCCCCAAAATCCATAACAACCGCATCACCTACTGCAAGCGGCGTATCGCCCGGAATTGCATGAGGGGATGAAGCATGAGCACCTGTTGCAACTATCGTATCGAAGGCCAACCCTTCGGCACCTTCTTCAAACATATACCGATCAAGCTCTCTTTGCACCTGTCGTTCTGTCATTCCAGGCTTCATAAACGAAAGAATGCGCTCAAAAGCTTTATCGGTAATACCCTGAGCATGCTTCATTGCAGCAATTTCGGTTTCATCTTTTACTTCCCGCAACACTTCAACAAAGCGGTTAAGCTCTACCCATCTTAAAGGCACTGCATCATCTTGCTTTTCAGCGTTCATCTTCTCGAGTGAACGAAACTCAACAAGCATAAGCGTATCTTCAATACCAACCTGAAGCCTATGATCCGAATCAAGTGACGTAACAACTTCTGCCAAAACAGCTTGATGAGACATCCTACGGGCATCAATGGTAATTTCTGTGTTTTGCGCTTCCCTCTCAAGGGCTTCTACATAACGAGAATCACTATGAAGAATCGCACGTTCCTGCGTAACAATAAGAGCATGAGCAGATTCGGTATCAAACACCCGTTCAAACCCAGTCGCCCAAGCTATATTTGAAAGGCCGCGAATATAGAGCACATCAAGATTGCGCTGCTTCATTGCCTTGCGTATACGAGAAATTCTAGCCAATTGAAACGCCATACCTTAACCCTATTCTTCTTTTAAATGCTTATGAACCAAACTACAGAGTGGTATTACTACTCATAGGAGTAATACTGCGCACAGTAGTATTACTGCGCACAGTAGTATTACTGCGCCACAAGCCAAGCTTCAAGATAACGCAGTACTACCTCATCGGTTAACTCTCGCACTTCCCACGATCCGTAGCCGCAAGGAAGAACAAAACGCAAAACCCCGTGGCGAACTTTTTTGTCTACCTTCATAAGCGCCAACAGTTCCTGAGCGCTTGCATTAAGGGAAATCTCGGAAAGATCAAAACTATCAAGGAGGGAATCTTGCGATACAACAAAATCTATATCGCAAAGTCCTAAACCTGCCGCCAAACGGGAAGCAAAGCGCATGCCCTGTGCTACCGCATGGCCATGAGAATAGGTACCATAACCGGCATATGCTTCAATAGCATGCGCAAGCGTATGACCGTAGTTAAGGCATTCGCGAATGCCAGATGTTTCGTGCTTATCCTGTATAACTACACGAGCCTTAAAAGTAATACAACGCTTAATTGCTTCTTGAGTCACCTCAGGATTGCGCTGTTGTATCTCTTGAGCATGGAGAATAAGCCACTCAGCAAAGTCACCAGAATCAATAACGGCAGATTTTACCACCTCCCCGCAACCACAGGCCCATTCGCGATCGGGCAATGATTGCAACAGAGATATATCGGCATAAACCAACGAAGGCTGCCAAAAGCTGCCAACCAAATTCTTGCCAAGATCAAGATTAAGGGCAGTTTTGCCCCCTACCGAAGAATCAACCATAGAAAGTAATGTGGTAGGAATCTGTACCACACGAAGTCCACGCATAAACGTAGAGGCACAAAAGCCCGCTAAATCTCCCACAACACCACCGCCGAGTGCCAACACAACGCTATCACGAGAAAGTTTGCAATCAGCCATAGCACGCCATACTTCAGCGGCGCATGTTACCGATTTAGCTTCTTCACCCGAAGGAACTTTTACTACCGATACCTGAAAACCGGCCTTATCAAGGGCGTTTTTTAACGTAGGAAGATAGCGTTTAGCCACTTCCGTATCAGTAATTACCATCAACGATGATGAAGGACACAGATCAAGGAGTTCTTCTGCTAAAAACGGAAGAATGCCCTGTCCCAACACCACCTCATAGGGAGTTTCACCAGGAATACTAAGCTCAATACGATCCATAAAAGCTTAAACCTTAGTTTGATCGGTCATAATACCACGCTCAAGCAACACCGCTACCACTTCTTCAGCAACTTCCCGAACAGAACGATTTTCGGTTTCAATTTCTACGTCCGCCGCAGCTTCATATTGAGGAGCACGTTCAACAATAGTTTTACGAGCCGTATCAAGGTTTTTGAACATGGGACGCGATTCGGTATTAGGAATACGCGCTGCCGCCGCATCAGCGGAAACCTTTAAGTACACTACAAAACCCGCATCTTTCATGATTTGAGCGTTTTCAGGGCGCTTAGAAACAACGCCACCGCCACACCCAATTAAACGAGGGGATCGCTGGGTAAGGTCACGCAATACGTCAGTTTCAATATCGCGAAATGCCTCTTCACCATCTTCGGCAAAAATATCGGCAATAATTCTATCCTCGCGGAATTCCAGATATTCATCGGCGTCAATAGAAGCAACGCCACAGGTAACAGCAATTTGCTGAGAAACACTTGTTTTACCAGCACCCATAAAACCAATAAAGAAAACTGGTTTATTCAGCACGTAACGTCCTGCATGGTGTTGTGTCATAGGAACTCCTTGTTTTTTATGAACCAAACTTATCGTGACATAGTTTTAATGCGTTCTTTAAAGGCTGCAATATTAGCCTTAATATCAGTCATGTTGTCGCACCCAAACTTTTCCATATAGGCATTAGCGAGTACCAACGCAACTTCCGATTCACCCACAACCGCTGCTGCAGGAACCGCACAGGTATCGCTGCGTTCCTTAGAAGCTTCAGCTACTTCTAACGTATCAAGATTTACCGTCTTAAGCGGCATCGTAAGCGTAGGAATGGGCTTCATAGCTACCGTTATGATAAGGGGCATGCCAGTGGTCATACCGCCTTCAAGCCCTCCTGCATTGTTGGTTTTACGTACAAAGCCAATCTTTTCATCCAGCACAATTTCGTCATGAACCTTGCTGCCTGGACGACGAGCAGCCTCAAAACCAAGCCCAAATTCAACCCCTTTCATGGCAGGAATTGAAAATAGAGCAGCCCCCAGTCTAGAAGTCAAACGTTTCGAAGGTGTTTCATAACCACCCAGCGTAGGCAAAAGACCAGTAACGACGATGCGGTACGTGCCCCCCAAAGAATCGCCCTTTTCTTTTGCCGTATCAATGGCATCCATCATGCGCTGAGATGCAGCTTCATCAGGGCAGCGAACCTCACTCATCTCAATATCAAGGGGGCTATAGAACAGCGCATCCTGCATCGGATCGGTCTCCTGCATAGATTCCCCGCCAATTGAGGTAACGTAAGAATAAATTTCTACCCCTACTTCAGCAAGAAATTCACGCGCAATACCCGCTGCTGCAACGCGCATAGTGGTTTCACGCGCACTGGAACGCTCCAGCACATTTCGGCAGTCATCAAAGTCGTTTTTCAAAACGCCCAGCAAATCAGCATGACCTGGACGAGGAGTTACTTCACGAACCAAGTCTTGAGGAGCTTCCCCAAATACCGCCATTCGATCAGTCCAGTTTTGCCAATCACGATTAACCACCGTAAGCGTAATAGGCGAACCAAGTGTCATGCCAAATCGAACACCAGAAGTAATTTGAATCGTGTCTTTTTCAATTGCCTGACGACCACCACGACCATAGCCGCTTTGCCTACGTGCTAAATCGGCGTTAATCCCCTTTTCAGAAATGGTAAGTCCCGCAGGTACCCCCGTTACCACAGCGGTTAATTGAGGACCGTGACTTTCTCCTGCAGTAATGTATTCCATATGCGAATAAACCTTTATCCTTTAGTTCTTAAAACGTATAAATTGTATCAAAGTATTAAGAGCCTAAACCGGCGTTGCCAAATTCAATGAGAAGATTTGCGCAAGCGGTGCCCCATTGATTCATAATCTCTTCGCTTGGCACCACATCGCAATCACAAGCAAGGGCTTGCTCAATCAGAGAAGCATTTCTTCCCCAAGGATCACACACAATCTGAGACGAGCGAAATACTTCACGATAATCGGGCAAAACAGTTGTCTGCGGAAGGAAGGAAAGAATAAGGTCTGCTTGCTGAATAGAACCTAGCGCTTGCAGAGAACCATACGAAAAATTGGTGTGTTCATAGGCTTTGGTAGCAGTGACATGCCCGGTGCGAGATTGTTCGGTATCAAGAATAGCCATACGATTTTTGGCAAAAGCCTCCAAAAACGCATCGAGATTTGCTTGAGCACGCTGTTTATCTTCATCAAGCAAGGTAATGTGATCGACTCCTGCTCGGGCGCATTCGTAGGCCATGTCAAGTGCCGCACTACCTGATCCAAAAATTACCACCTTGGCACCATAAAGCGGAATAAAAGTTTCTTCCAAGCAATCAACCACACTCCGAGCCAACTGAGACAAGGTAATCGTATTTGATCCCCCTCGGTAACGCACATCGGCTCCAAGAGAAAGCTTAGATGAAGCACCTTTTGCAGTAGAGGTTTCAAACAACAAAGTACGAAAAGCGGGAGCCACCACAAACGCATGATTATTTTGACTAAGCAGCTTTTGAGCTTCTTCACGCGTAGAACATTCCTGAATTGCCACACTCCACACCGCAGTCTTTTTCATGAAAGACCGTCTAAAACAAGCTGCTTGATTTACGACGTCCGGCGTTGCGATAAAGGTGAGGTTTCGCACGCTTGAGCCCCCTCAGGTTCTTGATCGGCAATAATAATACGTTCAATATTACGAACAAAAACCGTATGCTTCAAATCCTCTTCCACAAGCGGACAAACAAGATAGCCTTTTATACCTACTAAATGAGCACCCACAATATCGGTAGAAAGTTGATCACCGATCATAACGATTTGATTTCGCGACACTCCAAGTTTGCGGCAAGCCAGCAAAAACCCTTGTGGAAGCGGCTTTAAGGCTTTAGCTACAATAGGTAAATCGAGCTCTTCTGCTAAATCAAATACATGGGCATGAAAATTATTGGAAAGCAGACAGGCAGAAATTTGAGCACGACGCAGCTTTGCAAGCCATTGCAACACATCAGGAGGAACCTGATGGTCACGCCTCGACAAAATAGTATTATCCACATCAAGCAAAACAGCCGAAAACCCTTCAACAACCAAATCTGATTGCACGTCAATTGCGCTTATACGTGAAAAATATCTGTCGGGTTTAAGCAAAGACATGCGTCATCAAACCTATTCACTTACGAATGATTAGCAATGGTTTGTTGATGCTCGTCATAGGTTTTGTCGAAGAAGTATTCAATCTGTCCCTGATCGTTAGGCCAGAACGAGAAGAAATAGTAGTCCTGGAAGTTAGGCTCAGGAGAACAAACTGCTTGAAGTGATTGTAAACTAGGCGAACAGATAGGAGTTGGCGGAAGCCCCTTTGTTACGCGGGTGTTGTAGGGGCTATCGGTTGACCAATCATACGAATCCAAATTATCACCCACCTCATAGGCTGTTGTAGCATCGCTCCCCAACGTACCATACGAAGGATCGCCCTGATTGGAAAGTCGGTTATAGAAAACGGCTGCAACTTTGCTGCGGGTATCATCAGTAGCTTCTTTTTCTACAATCGAAGCTAAAATAAGCGCATCGTAGTGCGTCATGTTCTGACTATCCACATAGGAATAATCAAGTGAATTAACTTCATTTTGATACTGCGTTAACATCTGACGAACCACATCTTCAGGGGTAGCATCAATGATAAGTTCATAGGTTTTAGGAAACAGAAAACCTTCCAACGAACCAGTAGATGATTCACTTAAAAAGGGATAATCATCCACGTAGGCCTCTGTTGAACTAGCAGCATCCTTAAATTGGTCGGCCGTAATAGAACCACCGTAGGCCTGTTCCACCAAAGATGCTATTGCATCAAGTGTGGCACCTTCAGGAACAGTGAGGCCCGCGTTTGTGGATGCAGGACCTGCAACTAAAGCGTTCACTATTTCATCGTTGCTGGCCCCACCCGTAAAGTTGTAAATACCGGATTTTAATGATGATGCGGCTCCTTGTGCATTAACCGCTGCTTCAAAATCACTCGTACGAGCAATAAGACCCGCATCATAGAGCTTCTGCGAAATAGAAGAAACGGTTGAACCGTCTTCGATTTCAACCGTTACCTGAGTTCCTTCTTCTACCATATTAGGATTTGCCTGGGCGCAACTCGCATTAACAAACAAAGCAATTGCCGCTATAACAATGATAAGCAGAACCACCACCGCAGCAATAAGAGGTGCTTTAGACTTTTTAGGACGAATTGCTGAAGTATCATAAGTTCTGAACGCCTTTTCACCTCTTGCATGGGCAGCACGAGCTGCATGAGTTGGCCTTCGAGAATAAGTAACCTTACGAGGCGTCATTCCTTATTCCTTTCATCGGTATCATGGTGCCTTGCATCAAGCCATGATTGCAAGAATAACGACGCTGCAATCATATCAACTTTTCCCCGCATTTGTTTTTCCGACAATCCTTCTTCACGCAATACGCGCTTAGCTTGCGATGAACTTAAGCGTTCATCGGAAAACTCTACCGGTACCTTAAGATTTTTACCCACTTGCAAGGCCACTTCCTTACAAGCTTGTGCCTGTAATCCCTCCTGCCCACTGAGCGAAAGGGGTAAACCTGAAACGATTAGTTCTGGTTCCCAATCCTGGCAGAGACGTCGAAACGAAGCGGCGTTGGCCTTAACTTCGTTCGTAGGCAAAACACATAAAGGAGAAGCGATGCGCTCTTGCGGATCACTGATTGCGATTCCGCAGCGTACCTGACCTATATCAAGCGCCATTATTCTCAAGAGCGCTAACCTCCCCCTATCAAGACAATCTTTATGTCACATCACATGCTTCGTCAAAATTCCGCTAACTAGGAATGTTTTACAGGTATTCCACCGAAGCAATTGCCTATCCAAGAAGCATTGCACGTGCCGCATCGAGTGCAGCATCGATACCCGAAGCATCCTTGCCGCCCGCTTGAGCCATGGTGGGTTTTCCGCCGCCACCGCCCTTAACGCAAGGGGCAATAGCCTTAATAACGGCACCTGCATTAAATCCTGCCGCTACCGCTTCATCGGTACCTGCAGCCATAAGTAATGGACGATCATCCTTAACGCCTGCAAGAACCAAGGCACCTGGCTGAGTCATGCGAGAACGAATAACGTCCCACAGGTTTCGCATCTGGCCGCCATCTTTAATATCGGTACGACCAATAATTACCGGATAGCCATCCTTGGCTATAACCGCGCTTTCCAGCAATGCTGTAATACCGTCATCCGACACCACTTCTTGTGCATGCTTTGCCTTATGCTGCATTTCCTTTAAGGATTTAAGGTTGGAAGCAGCACGGGTGGCTACCTCAAACAGAGGAACCTTTAGTTCTACTGCTGCAGATTTTAATTCTCGCTCCATGCTGTTCACATATTCAAGAGCACCGTAGCTGGTAACCGCTTCAATACGACGAGTGTTAGAACCAATACTTGATTCGCCCACAATCTTTATGAAACCAATTTCAGCGGTATTGCCCACATGACAACCACCACATAATTCACGAGAAAATTCTCCAGCTTCAACCACGCGAACCGTTTCGCCATATTTTTCGCCAAACAATGCCATAACGCCGGAGGCACGTGCTTCATCCAAAGAGGTTTCATAAATATTCATTGGAACAGCTTTCATGATTTCCTCATTGGCAAGCTGTTCAATTTCTTCAAGCTGTTCTGGAGTAACCGCTTCGAAATGAGTAAAGTCAAAGCGCAAACGATCAGGTCCAACATAGCTGCCTGCCTGCGTTACATGATCTCCCAATACCTTGCGCAAGGAAGCGTGCAAGATATGCGTTGCCGTATGATTGCGCGTAATAGCTGCACGACGTTTTGCATCAACCGATGCGGTAACGGTATCTCCGACTGAAAGATCGCCCTTAACCATCGTGGCATAGTGACATACCAAGCCCTTTTCGGGTGCTTTGGTGTCGGTAACTTCAGCGATCACACCAGTGTTAGAGAAGATAGTGCCACTATCGCCTACTTCACCACCCATTTCTGCATAGAAGGAAGTGGTATCAAGCACAATTTCAACCGAATCACCAACCGATACTTTAGCAACCGAAGCACCGTCTTTAATAAGAGCAACAACCTGTGCTTCAGTATTTAAGGTGTTGTAACCTACAAAGGTAGTAGCGCCAACTTCCTTCAATACCTCAGCATGGACACCCCCATAGGTTGACCAGGCAGCTTCGGCATCCTTGGCACCAGCAGCACGAGCGCGCTGTCGCTGTTCTTCCATGCACTTCTCGAAGCCTTCCATATCAACGCTGACTCCTGCTTCAGCACAAATCTCGCTGGTAATTTCTACCGGGAAGCCGTAGGTATCATGAAGGGTAAAGGCTTTTTCGCCGGGAAGAATAGAGCCATCAAGCGCTTTGAGCTCTTCTTCTAAGAACGTACGACCCTGACGCAACGTGGAGCCAAAACGATCTTCTTCAGCAGTGATCAAACGACGTTCAAGTTCACGGTTTTCAACGATTTCAGGGTATACATGGCCCATTAAACGCACAATTTCATCAACGTATTCGTTTAAGAAGTTACCTTCAATGCCAATAAGATGAGCTTTCATAATGGCACGGCGAAGTAAACGACGCAGTACATAACCGCGACCTTCGTTTGAAGGCAAAATGCCATCAGCGATCATGAAGGTAATAGCACGGCTGTGGTCGGCAATAATACGCAAAGAAAGGTCGGCATCGGCGCGGGTTCCATATTCAATACCCGATAAACGTTCGCCCACCGCAACAAGAGAACGCAATACATCCGTATCGTAGTTGTTGGTAACACCTTGCATAATGCCTGCAATACGCTCAAGACCCATGCCCGTATCAATATTCTTAGTCTTAAGAGGTGCCAGTGTGCCATCTTCCTGGCCATCAAACTGGGTAAATACCAAGTTCCAATACTCCAAGAAACGGTCACAATCGCAACCTGGCTTACAATCAGGCCTTCCGCAACCCACTTCAGGACCTTGGTCAAAATACAGCTCCGAGCAGGGACCGCAAGGACCGGTAGGGCCAGCACGCCAGAAGTTATCCTCTTCACCCAATTTAGAAATATGGTCTTCTGGCACTCCTAAACTTTTCCAAATTTCGATAGTTTCATCGTCATCTTCAAAAACGGTGAAATACAACTTTTCCGCAGGAAGCTCTAAAACCTCAGTTGAAAATTCATAAGCCCACGCGCACATTTCTTTTTTGAAATACTTGCCAAAACTGAAGTTGCCCAGCATTTCAAAGAAGCTTTGATGACGACCGGTGGTGCCAATAATGTCAATATCGTTAGTACGCACGCACTTCTGTACGGTCGTAGTGCCAATATAGGCAGGATCCAGTTCTTTTTGATGCAGAAAGTAAGGCTTAAATTGCACCATACCTGCACTGGTAAGAAGCAGTGAGGGATCATCGGGAATAAGTGAAGAAGAAGGCATACGCTTCATGCCCTTTTCTTCAAAAAAGGATAAATATTTCTCTCGAATTTCAGCAGAAGTCATATATTTCATGTGCAAAATCCTATTCGTTATCCAGCTCTTGCAATTCGTATCTCATACGCAACGAATCATCATATCATTTACGGTGCTTACCCTGCACAGGAGTTATTTCAGGTACATAAAATTCACCTGTCGCATCGGCAACAGGATTTGCTTCCGTACCAGATGGTTCACCCTTAAAGATAACCCCGTCTTCAGAGACAATAATGCGGCCTGTTTTCTTTTCAAAGTAATACACAAACAGTGATTTAGCTGCCGCTACCGCAGGAATGGAAACCAACATACCAACAATGCTTCCCAAGAATCCGCTTACGGCAAAGCCCAAAGCAGAACCCGTCATCAGCGCAAGGATAACGAGTGCTGGATGAATATCTACCGAATTACCCATAATTTTAGGGGAAATAAAGGTGTAGACCACCTGTTGTACCACGATGGTATAAATCAGAGCAATAAGGGCAATTAACGGACTAACAAATAGACTGATGAGCGCAGCTACCGCACCACCTAACCAAGGGCCAATTACGGGGATAATATTCAACAGGCCTGTTATTACCCCAAGAGCAGCTGCGCTTGGTATACCCATAACCGCATAACCAACGCCACATCCTACGCCAATCAGCAAACATTGCAGTAAGGTACCCTTAATGTAACCGCCCATTACGCGCGTACCCGTAAGGTAGATGATATTCAAATCATCTTGAAAACGAGGACCAAACAAACGCTTAATTTCGCGTCCAAGTGCAGGAAGTTCAATAAGTACCCAAAAGGAAACTACAAGCGAAAAACCTAAAATCAAAGCGGTATTAGCAACGCTTGAACCTGCCACCATTACCCCTTCAGCACTAACGCTTGCAACGGAAGAAAACCATCCTCCGATAGACTTCAAAGTGTCGTTGATCCAGGAATTAACCCGATCATCCTGAAAAATGTAGGAATATTGATCGTACATCTGATTTAGCCAGTGAGTTAAATCATTTATTTGTCCGGGAATTGTTTCAATAAGAGAGGCAAACTGCCCACCTAATCCCAAAGAAGGAGAAAACAAGAGCCAACATAGCAAGATAAGCGCCACGAGTAAGAGCAAAAATGAAACACATGAACCCCAAACACGAGAAATCCCTTTTTTCTCTAAGTTATTAACAGGACCCTTTAAGCAGAAAACAATAATGGTTGTCCAAACTACAATAGCAATAGGGCTTGCCAAAATATTAAGCACTTGCCCAGCTAAGTAAAACAAAACAGCCAGAATAATGATGAAAACACCCGTATAGAGCCTACGACGCGACTTGAGTGTTTTGATTTCTTCGTCACGTAAAAGGGTATTCGTATCATAATCATTAAAAGACATAAATAAACTTTAGCTCCTTGGATGGCACCCAATAAACCCTTAAACAACAAATCGTACAGAAAGCAGGTTTGGATATAGCCTGCCCTCTATACGACCACCATACACGACTATCGTGCTTTACTTTTGAATTTCACTACTTATGCACTTCGGTATCAGCTGAAATATGAACAGAAAACGCATCTTTTAAGCTTGAAGACATGCGATTCGAATGATCCTGAGCAGCACTGCGCTGAGCAAAGGCAACATCGCGTTCAGCACGTTTTTCATCAGCGCGTGCCTGCGCATCGGCAACCTTATCTTCCACACAATCCAGCTTCTGATCTACCGTTGTTGCAACGGTTCCTACGCAATCTTCTTTTTGCATAAAGGGAGCAATTTTCTGACGAATCTTACCCGTTACGGAAGAAAGAGCATCCAGCGGAACCGAAGTAATGCTGTCAAGCGATTCCGTAGCCTTAGAAACGTTGCCAGAGATTGTATTTACATCGTCAAGAATTTGATCAACCCGCATGATTTCTAAATTAGCGGCATCAACCGTAAGCGTTAGTCGCTCCATCAAAGGATCAACACGATCAAGCGCAGGTGCTACCTTTTCTAATGCATCACGCGCTTGGCCTAACGTAACCTTTGCTTCTGTTAATACTTCCTTAGTTTCATCGATTAAGGGCTCCACCTTAGTCATGGTGCCCGAGATGGTTTTCACCAAAGAAACCAAGAAATACGTCAGTGCAATAAGGGCAATAATTCCTGCCAAGCACAGCAATACCACTCCTGCTGGTACTAATGATTCAAAGAACTCCATCGATCCTCCTTTTTGTTAGGAATCGAATAATTTTCGTTACCTATCCATCCTATCACGCAAAGTGCTATCTATGCGATAACGCTCCCAACCTCGTTCGCCAGCTGTAAAAAATATTCCCGGTTCAAGCCCATCAGGAAGATATTGTTGTGCAACATACCCGGCAGGATATTCATGAGGATATAGATAATCGCCATACGTATCTGAGCCAGGACGATGACGATCCCGCAAATGATCGGGCACCGCACGAAGCGGGCCTTTCCGTACTTCTTCCATCGCACGAGCGAGTCCCGCATATGATGCATTCGATTTTGGTGCAAGCGCCATATACACTGCCGCTTGGGCAAGGTTAATGCGACATTCCGGATATCCTATAACCTCCGCTGCACGAAAAGCTGCTTCGCCTACAAGAACAGCCTGAGGATCGGCATTTCCAATATCTTCAGCAGCAAAAATAAAAATACGTCGTGCAATAAATTTAGGATCTTCCCCGCCATCGATCATACGTGCTAACCAATACAGAGCTGCATCGGGATCAGAACCACGCATAGATTTAATAAACGCAGAAATAACGTCATAGTGCATATCCTGATTTTTGTCATAAGGCAAAGCGCGCTGTGGAAGTGCTGCGTGCACCATTTCATCAGTGATTTCTGTTTCTTCTTGTGCACGAGCTAAATCAGCACTAAGCGCTAGGGTGTTTAACATGCTGCGTGCATCACCACCGGCAAGGATAAGCAAGGCTTCACGCGCTGAATCGCTTAAGGTAAATTTTCCTTTTAGGCCCTCTTCACTAGTTAGAGCATGATCAACAATACGCGAAAGAGCTTCATCACTTAAACGATGTAGTTCCACAATGCGCGAACGAGAAATAAGAGCAGAATTTACTTCAAAAAAAGGATTTTCAGTCGTAGCCCCAATAAGAACCACTACCCCATCTTCAACCGCATGCAAAAGGGCATCCTGCTGAGCCCGATTGAAACGATGAATTTCATCCACGAATAAAATGGTACGAATTCCCAGATGAACAAGGCGCTTATCGGCCTCGTTGATTTCACGACGTAAATCGGAAACGGTACCACCAATTGCTGATACCTCAACAAAATGAGCATGGGTACTTTCCGCAATAACATGAGCAAGAGATGTTTTGCCAGTACCTGCAGGACCATACAAAATAACAGAAGAAAGCGTATCGTTTTCAATAGCGCTACGAAGCCAGGTGCCGGGCCCTACCGCTTCTTCCTGCCCAATAAGATCATCCAAAACGCGAGGACGCATACGAACCGCTAAAGGCGCATGAGCCTTACGAGTAGTGTTTTCTATGTCGCTAAATAAGGTATCCATTACCTCAATCCTTACGATTTCCCTCTTTCACGATTTTCAGCTCTTACGAGGGCGCTTTTTATAAGCCTGATAAATTATAGATTCTAATGAGGGCAATTCGCATACCTCAAACTGATATTCCTGAATCTGAGGTTCACCATCACATGAAGAATCTAGTTGCTCAACCCGCACAAAACGCGCTTCGATTCGGCTAAAGCCTTGCTTAAGCAAAGCATAGGCATAACACTGCGCCTGAAGAAGGTGCTTATGATAAAGTTCACTTTCTGTTTCAGCAGGATTCCCCCCTGTTTTATAGTCAACAAGATAGGCAATACGCGAAGCTTTAGGTTGCTTATCCACTGCCTCCAGCGGAAAATCACAGGCGAGTCCATCAATTTCTCCCTCAAGATACACTTCGGAGTTTTCACCAAACGTAACCATAAAGGGAACTTCCGCATACCGAAACGCATGAGTAGCAAAGTTTTGCGCGGTTGTACTGTTGAACCACAAGTCTAACGATCGTTTTAATCGAGCCTTTTGCGAAGTTGAAAGTTGATGCAAGGATATTTGAGCATCAACAATTTTATGGTCTGGACACGCAAGATTACCTTCATAAGAACTATCAATAGCGTACTGAGCAATTCGGTGAAAAGCACTTCCTAGGGCAGTAGCATCGTCATCGGGAGAAACTTCTATTTCAAATGACGATTCAAGACCAAATTCAACAGTCTCTAAACTATCAAGCGAATCCTTATCTTGGAAACTATCCAATTCATCTTTTTGATGAGGAGCCAATGTATCTTTATGAACATTAGGCAGCGAAGAATACGAACACACTTCTTTATGCTGGCGCTCTAAAGGATAAGTAAACACGGGCAGCTGTGGCGGAAAACCGGGAATAAGAAAATCTTCAGATGAATGGTTCGAAACACTCAACGCACGTTTCATTCGACACAGGCGCTTTTGTTGGTAGGTTTGCTCAGAGTTGCCACTATTCAAAACCTGAAATTGTTTTTGTAAATCGGATGCTGTTTGCGTAAGAGCAAAAGCTTTAGCATACTCTCCCAACACAAAAAACGATTCTTTGGGATGATTAGCCTTAAATTCATTATCCACAACCTGATATTCAAGCCGTAGCGGCAACGTTCCGCCATAGTCTATATATTGATAAGGAGCCTGAGGGCAAGGTTGCCACTGCAGAGCTGAATACAAATCCTCCAATACCCCTTTACCCGTGTAGTCAGGTTCTTTCTTTCCTCTATAAGTTATTCCCAAGAAAAGAGACTTGCTTGCTCTGGTAAGTGCAACATATAACAAACGTCGCGCTTCTGAAAGCTCCTGGGCAGTAATAAGTGACTCCACTGCGCGCGGTAAATTTTCAGGTGCTGCATCAAGAACTTCATCAGCAACGCCTTCGAAAGGCTCCTTGTATTCTTTGAGCGCGTTTACGACAGGACGAAACGAATCAAGCACCTGAGGTTTAAGGCAGGCATAGGTAGTGCCCTGAATATTTTCAGCAAGAAGAGCTTCTGGTTTTGCATCAAGACGAATTTCCGCTACCGCTACATGAGGAAACTCCAAACCTTTGCTGGAATGAATAGTCATAATCTTCACAAATTCAGAAGATGCTGTTGAAAGCGTACCAGGTGTTAGTTTTAATGTTTTGCAATCATCGATAAATCGTTTAACTGAACGAGATAAGCCTAATCCAAGAGCTTCAATATCTTCGATCATGCGCAGAGCTTTATACAGATTACCTACTATAGCCTGCGCTTCAGCACTACCACGAGCTTCAAGACGAATATACCAACCGCTGGTACGAAGTACTTCTTGCACACCAGCTGCTAAACCAACCCGCTCAATAACAATACGGCCTGCACTCAAACAACGATAGGCAAAATCAAGCATATCCTTATCTTGTTCAGGTAATTCCAAGAGTCCGATTTCACGGTTGAGCGATATAAAACCTTCACTCAAGCTTCTACGGTGAGGTTTTCCTTCACGATCGTAAGTAGTAGCCAAAGAAAGAAGCGCTTCGTCACTGAGAGAAAATAAAGGAGACGAAAGAACTTGATACAAAGCTGCACTATCAAGCGAATTTGCAAAATACTCTAACAGGGCTTGTACCAGCCCCACTTCATATGCCTCAGAAAAGGTAGATCCGCCCGCAACAAGGCATTCAAAACCTAAATCACGCAATGCCTGAGCATATACCTCAACATTACTCATACTGCCCAGTAGCAAAGTCATGTCCGCAGGAGATACGCCCGCGTCATAAAGTTCAGCAAAATGCTGCGCAATGCGCAGTGCACAAGCTTTACGTCCCTCACTTACCCCAGGGCCCGTAGAGGGGCAATCATAAAGAGCCATTGAAATACGGGGGCGATTATCAAACATCGCATCAGACTCCGAATTCACCGCACCCTTTGGTTGAAGCGACAAAAAACGTTCACCAAACACCCGCGGCTGGGAAAAAATAGTATCAACAAACGAAAGCACGTCTGCATGGCTGCGGAAATTGTCAGGTAAATTCACGAACTGAGGTTGTTCAGTCTTTGCTTCCAGCATGCTTTGATAAGCGTAAAAAACACTTACATCAGCACCACGGAAACGATAAATACTTTGTTGGGCATCACCCACCGTACACACATTGGTAAATCCTGGCTTTGCAATATGCGAAAGCAGCGCTACCTGTAATTCGTCGGTATCTTGAAATTCGTCAATCATAATCATGCGGAACTGCTGCTGATAAGCATGCGCCAGGTCAGGATGGTTAACAAAGGCATCATAGGTAGCCCGCAATAAATCGACATTATCAAGCCTACGAGGGCCTTTAAGCTCCTGAAATTCTTCATGTACCCTGCGAGCAATTTCTGCCACATAACGAAGTTCCATCGCACTCAAAGCAGATTCTACCGTGCACGTTATATGTGCGTAGGTTGATCGATAATCAGCAAAAAATGTTGGATCGCTGTCCTTTACGCGGTATTTTGGACTTGTTTTCGGGAAAGAAAACAACACCTTAGCAAACTTGTGCACATCCAGCGATGGATCCGTAAACGAAGTAGGTATCCCTTTTTCAAGATAAGCAAGAGCCTTTTCGAGGGCAGCTTCACAAGCTTCAAGGTGTTTCGCATCTGTTTTAGTTGGTTTAGTAAGGACAGAAGATACCGCAACAAATTCTTGGCCTAATTCCACCATTTCTCGCATAAGTGCTGCAGGATTTCCTTCAACTTCCGGAATATACAGTGCGTCAAATCCACCAGGGAGAGCCAATACTTTATTCGAAAGAACAGAGACATATGATTGAATGCTTTTCGCAGAAGCACCACTTGAAGTAATACCAACCGTATGCACATAGCTTTTAAGAGCTTCATCATCGGATTGATCTAAGGCAAATAGTACACGATCGAAAGCTTCATCCTTTAAGCGATTGGCATCGGTTTCAGATAGAACTTCAAAAGAAGAATCAACGCCAAGTTCTAAGGCATGTTCGCGTAATACCCGAGAACACATGCCATGAATGGTAGAAATCCAAGCATCGTCAACTTTAAGCGCTTCGTCAGTTAAACCAAGTTCCAGGAGCTTGGCCTTAATACGAGACTTTAGTTCTGCTGCAGCTTTCTTAGTGAAAGTGATAGCTAGAATTTGATCGATATGTGAAACAAAGGGATTGTTATCTGAACCGGGTTCAGTAAGTGCATAAGCAATACGCTGCGTAAGCGTAAATGTTTTGCCACTCCCCGCCCCAGCAGAAACCATCAAGGGTTTATCGAGAGTGGTAATAATCTGACGCTGACCAGGTGTACAAGAATCTAAATTCACGAAAGCCTCCTTGGACAGGTCGTTACCGGACAATACTTGCATGAATCAGGACAGAGCGGTCGTTGATCAATTACGCCTTGCTTCATTTCTTCCATACGGCAAGCAACTGCTTCTTCCACTAAGGAAAGAAAACGATCAAAATTTCCCTTTACGGCAGAAGCCCTTCGCGCAAATCCATTCAAAGGCAAAAAGGCATCATCGTAAGACCCTGCAACGGAATGTGCTTTTTCTTGTGCACGATAACTAAGATAGAGTGCACCTATTGGACGTTCAGGTAAAACCTGTTTGAGAACTTGAGCATAAATAAGTGCTTGAATTTTATGGGGAAGCTCAAACGAATCCGAAGAATCTGGATCATACCCTGCATCATGACCGGCAATGCCCCCTTTATAGTCAAGCACTACCATCTGATTTGTTGCAGCATTAATATCAATACGATCTACACGACCGCGAATTAATACTCCTGCATACCTTAGGCCGTTTTCTGGCTTAATTTCAAATTCACCATAAGTTGGACTAAATTCAGGCATTAAGTAAGATTGAACCACGATATTCTTCAATAACGTCTGCTTTAATTTTTGAGCTTGCGCCTGCTCGACAGGAGTTTCAGGCACATAACGCGTTGATGGCAAATCGGGCTGTAAGGCAAGCTGCTCGTCGAATACCTTCGAAAAACACTCGCGTGCAAGTTTTATATTGTCTTTTGTTAAACGCGTTTGCCCTATTTCAGCGGGAAGAGCCTTGTAAAACGCTTCAAACATCCCATGAACAAAAGTACCTTGTTCAAGTGGCCCTAATTCTTCTTTTGGAGATTCAGGACGAAGCCTATTCGAAACAAACCAATAATAGGGACAATTAATATAAGCTTCAATTGCTGAAGGGGACAACAGTAAGGTATCAGAATCGTAGGTTCCCACGCGCGACAAAAATAAGTCGCTTCTTGGTGCATCAGTGGTATCTGACAGCTTTCCTGCCCTAGCTTGCATAAGGGATAAAGGATCTTTTCCTTTAAAACACCAGTTTGCATTTTCATCAAAAGAGGATTCATCCACCAAAAACGTATGGGGATCCTGAAGTGATTCTTTAGCAAAAAACGGCGGCATTCCTAAATCATCAAGCGTGTCTCCAGGCTCCAAATAACATGCTACAAATTCTTCCCATAAAAACGAAGGATACACATCCTCGTCTCCCCCTGAATTCAAAACACGTTCGCATAAAAATGCTGAAGATGCCAGTGCCTTAACAGACTCAAACCACCTACGCTTTGTTTGAAGATTTGACTGCAGGAGTGTAATACCCAGCTTTTTCTCTAAGGTCGTTAACGCATCGTGTCTCTCTCCTGCTGCATAGATGCGACTATCCATATCGCAAAGCAAAACACAATCGAACGCATCCCTGTCAAGATCCTGGGTATGGGCTGAATCGGTTATAGTAATTGAATAATCATGACCCAGGTTCGAATTATCATTAAAATCGAACGTTACTTCAGAAGAACAATCAACGGTTATTCCCTCAAGAGCAAAATCGAATTCAGCTGGTTTCATATGCCAGGAACGCGCCTGCTCATAGACGCTACGTAAAGCAGAAATAGCACTGCCCTGTTCGCTTCTATACGCCGCATCTCTGCCAGAAATTTCTGCTGCTACATCATAAAAATAATCAAGGACAAGCGAGGCATCACTATCCTGAAGCAGTTCTTCAAACATGTCGAAATGAGGAGAAACGAGCCGAATCATGGCATGAGCTTCTTCGAACGAAAACAGTCGATTCCCCTGAATTGCAGACGTTATTTGTGATGCCTGAACAGAATTAATGCCTGAAAATGGTGAATGCACGTAATCGAGAAGCGCCTCTAAATCATGTGAATCATCGAGCAAAAAAGTTTTAAGCGCAATGAAGCAACACCCAAAATCTGTTTGTTTAAAAGGACGATTTGCCCGAAGGTCACAGGTAATTTGAGGTAAAGAAATACGGGATGAATCTTTACTGTTATTCCAAGTAGCAAAAGCATGGGTAACAAAGCTGAACAATTGTATAGGATCAGCTGAAACTATCAACATCGAGAGAGTTTGCGTGTTTAAGGAGGGCTCCAAAACAAATTTCGCAATCGTTCTCATAATAAGCGCGTTTTGAGCAGAAGGCCCCGATGCAAGAAGCAGATAAGGTTCTACCCCTGTTGGAGTCTTCGAAATTTGAACGGGCGTTGAATTATCCTGAAACAGCTCTGGAACTACCGCGTTAAAGTATCGCTGAAAAGCAACCGGCATATCAAAGGCCGAACCAAGCTCAAAATTAAAGGGCAAATCCAACTGAGACAGATAGGTAAGTGCATCCCCTGTTTCAATAAGACCACGGTCTGACAAAAGCGTTCTGTATGGTTTGATTAAAGAAAACAATTGCTGTTCGGCAACTGAAAACGCTGAAGGATTAGATTTTGCCTGCTCCAATTCCTTGGAACCCAGAACCTCAGAAAAAAAGCGACAACATAAAGAAACCGTGCCTTCAGTTACCGAAAACGATGAAAGTTGTTCTGCATGAGAATCTAAAAGTTGCTTAACCGCAAACGCACGTTCAAGGGCAGAAACAAGCTTAGCACCAGATCCAAACCTTTCCCAAGCATCGCTAAGCCAAGTAAACGGAGTTTCAACGCTTACCCCCAGCAATCCTTCAGAATGTGTTCTGGCATAGTGTTTTCTATAGGAAAGAGCCTGTTCGTAGGTAGGAAATAAGATGACTTTTCTTCGCACTACGCAATGCTCCTTTCATATTAGCTACACACCTTTAACGCTCCCTGAGATAAGATGATGTGTCAAGACTTTAATTTCATAATTCGAATCGTATACTAAAGGTAAGCCACTTCCGCGTGTCGCGATGGACCGATGAATTTTAATTGGGAGCCTCAGATTACGGGTGAAATGGAGATTCGTATCCGTTGATACGAAAGCCAGGAAAGTCGTTGCGGGCACCCACCTAGTGAAGGTGGGTTCATCCAATTAGCGGGGGTGGTTTTCTGCTGTTCAGAGCGTATTTTTCATTTTCAATTAAATCTTTCTGGTACAAATCTGGTACAAACAAGACACCGCTTAATGTACCGCCCCGTAAACATAACCCCATCCATGCGATGAAAGCGAAGAATTAAGCTGAGAGCAAAGCTTATCGCGCGTAAGCGCAATCGGCGGCAAAAGGTTAACCACTTCGAGCAAATCTTCGTTAAGCCCAAAAGCTTCCGCTTCCATAATTACCTCTAAGCGGCTATATTCTACATCCGGGTCAGAAGCAAAAAGTCCTTCAATAAATTCTTGCAATACCCCAAAATCATCGCTTTTTTGAAGAGCCGCCATTATTCGCTCACCTCAGAATCAATGCGCTGTTCAACTACATCCGTGCCTTGCACCGCAGCATTTAAGGCACCTGTATATGCAGGTGTTGCCGCTCCTGACGCACGAAGAAACTGAACCCCCACTTTCTGAAGAGCGCACGCCGCACTAAACAGCTCATCGGGAGTAGGATACGGATTTTCGTCAGTTGGCTCAAACTGACGCGCGTCCTTCTTGTTGATATACACCTCACATAAAACAGGTTTTGTGGTCGTTTTACGTACCAAAGAAGCCAAATGCA
>OCHV01000654.1_pt1 | contig 27023 bp, 26 predicted proteins | sample 1538461 | NCBI WGS metagenome assembly OCHV01 (sample SAMN04571692, study PRJEB22368) | human gut metagenome | biome: human gut; material: stool | host: Homo sapiens | place: Luxembourg | collected 2012-08-03 | reverse complement strand
GGATCATATAGGGCACATAGTTGTACACCATGCCCAGCACCACCGCGCCGGAGGTATTCAGCATGGTATAGGGTCCCAGGCCAAACAGGCCCAGCACCGCGTTGACGGGGCCATTGACACTCAGCAGGCCCATCCAGGCATAGGTACGGAGCAGGAAGTTCATCCACATGGGCAGCATGACCAGCATCAGCATGATGTGCTGCTTGTTCACCCGCAGGCGGGAGAGGAAATAGCCCACCGGGAACGCAATGACCAGGCAGATGACCGTAGCGATCAGCGCCAGCAGCAGGCTGCGGGCAAACACCGAGCTGTAGCCGCTGATGGACACCAGATTGTCCAGCGTAAAATGGCCCTCGCTGTCCGTCAGGGCGTAGTACCCCACGATGAACAGCGGCACCACGGTAAACAGTGTCATCCATACAAAGTACGGGTACGCCAGCTTTTTATCGTAAATCTTCATCATGGCCGCATCACCCCTCGGACCGTGCCATGATGTGGATCTCGTTGGGGCCGATCCGCATCCCGATGGTCTCGCCCGGCGTGCAGGCACGGGTGGAGTGGATGAGCCACTCGCGGCCCTCGCAGTCCACATGCATTTCAAAGTGGACGCCCTTGAAGATCACATCGTTGACCACACCGGTCAGCTGGCCCTCCATCGGGGAGACCACCTCGATATCCTCCGGGCGCACGACCACCTGCACGCTCTGTTCCCGGGCAAAGCCGCGGTCCACGCAGGGGAAATCCACACCCGAGAACGAGACGAGGAAGTCCTTGTGCATCACGCCGTCCACAATGTTGGAGTCGCCGATGAAGTCCGCCACAAAGGCGTTCTTGGGCTCGTTGTAAATATCCTCCGGGGTGCCGATCTGCTGCACCTTGCCGCCGTTCATGACCACGACTGTATCCGACATGGTCAGGGCCTCTTCCTGGTCGTGAGTGACATAGATAAAGGTAATGTTCATCTCGCGCTGCAAACGCTTCAGCTCCAGCTGCATCTCTTTGCGCAGCTTGAGGTCCAGCGCGCCCAGAGGCTCGTCCAGCAGCAGGATCTCCGGCTCGTTGACCAGACTGCGGGCGATGGCCACGCGCTGCTGCTGGCCGCCGGACATCTGGCTGATGCTGCGGCGCTCAAAGCCTTTCAGGCCCACGACCTCCAGCATATCGCGCACCTTGTGGCGGATGGTCTCTTCGTCCATCTTTTTCAGCCGCAGGCCAAAGGCCACATTCTCAAACACGTTCAGGTGCGGGAAAAGGGCGTATTTCTGGAACACCGTGTTCACCGGGCGCTTGTAGGGCGGCACGCCCGTGATGTCCTCGCCTTTGAGCAGGACCTGGCCCGCATTGGGCTCCAGAAAACCTGCAATGAGGCGCAGGGTGGTGGTTTTGCCGCAGCCGGAAGAGCCCAGCAGCGTCACAAACTCTTTGTCATGGATGTCGAGGTTCAGCCCATCCAGAATGCGCTGACCATCAAATTCCACCACGATGTCTCGCAGTGAAACGATCACCGAGTTGTCCATAATTCCTTTATCCTCCTTAAACTCAGATACGAAAAAAGACAGGGTATTGACCCCATCCCTCGTACCAGGGTGACCCAGCCCCGCACAACATCCATGACAACCGTAATATTGCGCAGTTATTCTGCCCTGTCCCGTCTATCTTAATCAATCCTTGCCAAAATGTCAATCACTCTGCCGATGTTTGCCGAAACTTTACATCCCACAACAAAAAAACATGCGCCGCACCGGAATTTTGGTGTGGCGCACGCTGCGTGATTTTATTCCGATTTCCATGCGTTTTCCGGCAGCAGAAGCGCCTGCACCGTGCTCTGGTCCACGGTATAGAGGGAACCATCCCCCTCCACCATCAGGTAATAGTCGTCCATGCCGCTGGCGTAGCGCAGGGTGACGGTCTTTTCCGCCGTGGTCACCTGCACGGTCACCAGCGGGGTGTCAAACCCGGCCGCGGCCGGGTCGGCACCATCCGCAGGGGTGATCTGCCCGCTGACATAACTGCTGAGCGCCGTGAGGATGGCATCCGTTTTGTCCGTGTCGAGGTCTGCCGTGGGGTCATTTTCCAGCCGCCAGACCGTCTGATAGGCGGTGCTGTCCGAGGCCGCCTCGCTTGTGCCGCTGCCTGCACTCTCCACCGGCTCCGACATGGCTTTCAGGGAGACCGTCTCGCCATCGGCCAGCGTATAGGAGACTGCCTCGATGGCCGAGCTGGTGAGCCCCGCCGGGCTGAACGCGCCAAAAAGGGCAGCTTTGTCTTTCAAAAAGCAGTTCAGCTTGGAGGACGCCACCGTATACACAGCGCTCTCCCCTGCCTTTTGCAGGTAGACATCCCCCGTGACGGCATTCCGGGCTCCGAATACCAGTGTTTCCTCGCCGCTGTCCGTGGTGATGGTCACGGTGGCCTGCGGAGCGGAGAAGCCGTAGTCCTCCCCGGCTGCTTCCTGCAACTCACGTTTGGCGTTCAGCGCCGAAACGGCGGTCAGCATGGCGTTGCAGGAGGATTCATCCAGATGGTAGTCCGGGTCTTCCGCCAGAGACCAGCTTCCGTCGGCATACGCCAGCGTCAGGGTTCCGCTCTGCGCTTCCATTTGGATCTTCCGGACGGTATCCGACGGGATGGCCAGCACCGGGATGCTGCCGTCGGCGGCTTCACTGGCAGCCTGCTCGGCTTTCCGGTTGGATGCCGTCAGCACGGCCAGAGCGATGCCCGCCAGCACCACAAGGCCCAGCAACAGCAGCAAAACGGCGGTCTCCGGTTTCTTTTTCAGGTACTGCATCTGCTCTGCCCCCTTACTTGCGGCGGCGCAGCAGGACCACAACGGCACCTGCCGCCAGCACCGCAGCGGGCAGAACGATCACAAAGGTCAGGCCCAGCGCCACAGAGGTGGAGTTGGACACTTCCAGCGGGGCTGCCTCCAGCGCCTTGGATTCGATGAGGGTCGTGCTCTCCTCAAAGGCCAGCGTGGTGGCGCAGGCCTGCAGGAATGTCACGTTGCCGGGCAGCATCGGATAGATGCCCTCGTTATCCATATTGCCGCAGTCGATCCAGATGACTTCCGCTTCGGTGTTCTCATTGCGGGCGTAGGCCGCCAGCGTGAACGGGCCGTCCGGGTCGCCGTCCTCCTGCGTAAGGGTCGTCATTTCATAGCCCGCCGTCTTGCTGTAGGACTCAGCGGAGGTGGTCAGCAGGGCTTCCGAGATCACGTCTTCTGTCTCGGTCAGGGCGATGCCCTGGGCCATCTGAAGCAGGACACCGCGGTTTTTGTCCACGTTGTCCAGCACGCCGCTCTCCACCGCAGAGGCGTAATCCGGCAGCAGATAGGTGGGGTAGCCGTTCATATAATGACTGCTGTCCCCCTCCACCACCAGACCCTCCGTGCGGGAAAGGCCAAACTCTGCCAGCAGGGCATCCAGATTGGGGGTGCGGTTGTAGCTGTCCGTGGTGATCAGCAGTTTGCCGCCCCGGCTCAGGTAGCCGCGCAGGTCGCTCATCTCGTCCACCAGTGCCCCGGCGGAAGCAAAATCCTGCACGGGGTTGTTGATGACGAGCAGGTCACAGTCTTCCGGGATGCTGTCCGAGAGCATATCCAGCCCGGTGAGCGTCAGGTTCTGGTTTTCCAGTGCACTGGTCAGGGTATCCGTCAGCGTCTGCTCCCCGTGGTTGGTGGTGTAGTAGGCGTGATGTTCTTCCCCGCTGGTCAAGCGGTAGATGGCCGAGGTGATCTTGTTTTCCCCGTCAAAGGTCACGCTGGAAGTACCTGTGAGGTAATAGTTGCTGTAGTCTTCTTCGTAGAGGTCCGCGGCATCCAGCACCGTGCTGTTTTCGCCGCAGACCAGAATGAGGCTTCCATTGGTCACATCTGTGGCCCCATACTGGGTGGCAAAGGTCGGGTAGAGGGCCGGGTCTTTCAGCTCCCAGCTCAGGTGGCTGCTCTCCGCCGCGTAGTGATCCAGCAGCTTGGAGATGATGACATCCTCGTTGCCCGTCTCCGCCAGATAATAAATTTTAACGTCCTGGGTCAGATTTTTGACCACCTCAATGGAGTTGTCGCTCAGGGTGTAGAGCCCCGCCTCCGAGAGGTCCCACTCCGTATACCGGGACGGGATGGCCCGGACGATGAGGTTGAGCAGAATGACCAGCACCAACACCAGCGCCGTGACCGCTGCGGAATAGACTCCGCTGCGGAAGATTTTACTGGCTGCTTCGCTTTTCTTCCGCTTGTTCCAATTCAATTTCATACCGTTTTCCTCCTCTCAGTTCCAGCGGCGCTTCTCGATGCTCTGCGCCGTAAAGAACAGAAACAGCCCCGTCACCGAGAGGTAATACACCAGCGTCGGGAGAGAAAAACTGTTGTTGACGAATTCTTCAAAGGGGGTAAACAGGCACAGCGCGCTCAGCACCGTGCTGAACGCACTGGTCAGCCAGGCGCTCTTTAAGAGGAAGAGGCCGGACAGCCCCATGCAGAGGGCCGCGAACAGCAGACATCCCAGTGTAAAGCTCCGGGTGCGCAGCCCCACCAGCACGGAGGCTGCTCCCGCCAGCCCGGTAAAAGCCGCCAGCGCCACGGCACTGCCCGCGTTGAACATGGTGCGCAGGCTGGGCATCATGTAGGCCAGCAGCAGCACTGCCACGCCCATAACGGCGGCAATGATCTGGTTCTCCGTCAGACCGGAGAGGAACTCCCCGATGGCGATGGCCGCACAGCCCAGCAGAAAATAGCATAAAAGGCCTGCGAAGTTGGCCGCCAGTGCCGTGGTGGTGCTGCCCAGCCCCCAGAGAATCAAAATCATGACGGCATCCACGAGGCAGGGAATCGCAAAAATGACCGCCATGGCAAAAAATTTGCCCAGCACGATGCCCCATACCGACACCGGGCTGGTAAGAAGAAGCTGATCCGTGCGGCTGCGGCGCTCCTCGGCCAGCGAGCGCATGGTGAGCACCGGGATATAGAGCAGCAGGATAAAAATGGTGCGGTAGAGCGTGTAGTAGCTGAAATCCGTCATGCCATAGCCCAGATCCAGCGCCAGAAAGTAAAGCCCGGAGGTTGCCAGCAGAAAGGCCGTGAGCACATAGCCCATCATGCCATGGAAATAGCTTTTCAGCTCCCGTTTAAAAATCGCTGTCATGGGGTTCCTCCTCTTCTTCCGGGTCGGTCTGTGCCCCGGTCAGGGCCAGGAAAACTTCTTCCAGGCTTCTGCCGTCCGCGGTCAGCTCCTGCAGGGTGCCGGAGGCCGCCAGTTTGCCTTTGGAAAGGATGAGCACCTGCTGACAGACCGCCTGCACCTCGCTGAGGATATGGCTGGACAAAATGACGGTGTGGGCCTTGCCCAGCTCCCGGATGAGTTTGCGCATTTCGATCACCTGCGCCGGGTCCAGGCCCACGGTCGGCTCGTCCAGAATGATGATCTTTGGGCTGCCCAGTAGAGCCTGCGCAATGCCAACCCGCTGTTTATAGCCCTTGGACAGGCTGCGGATGAGCCGGGGCAGCACTTTTTCCAGCCCCGTCCGCCGGGCGGCACGGAGCACCTGCTCCTTGCGCTGGGCACGAGGGACTTTTTTGAGCTCTGCCACAAAGTTCAGGTACTCCCCCACCGTCATTTCCGGGTAGAGGGGCGGCTGCTCCGGCAGATAGCCCACGCAGGCCTTGGCCTCGTCGGCCTCCTCCGGCAGCGGGTGCCCCGCCACCGTTACCTGCCCGCTGGTAGCCGAGAGATACCCGGTGAGGATATTCATAATGGTAGACTTGCCCGCGCCGTTGGGCCCGAGCAGACCGTAGATCTGGCCGTCCTCCACCGTGAACGAGACATCGTCCACCGCCAGATGACCGCCGTATTTTTTGGTGAGATGGGATACTTCGATCACAGAATAACGCTCCTTATCTCAGCATCTTGTGCTTTATTGTTGGTATATTCTAGGATATAAATGTGTTCAAAATAAGGCAAAGAAGTGTAAACTCCGCAAGACGCCCCATTGCGGCAGAAAACGACGCCTGCACAAAACAAAAAGCGCCGCTCCCCGCAGGGAACGACGCTGAGAAAAGACCAGTAATTACTTACGGCCGAAGCGCTTGTTGAAGCGCTCAACACGTCCGCCAGTGTCAACCAGCTTCTGCTTACCAGTGTAGAAGGGATGGCACTTAGAGCAAACTTCGACGTGGATCTCGGGCTTGGTGGAACGAGTCTTGATGACGTTGCCGCATGCGCAGGTGATGGTGCAGTCAACGTAGTTCGGATGGATACCCTGTTTCATTCTTTTCACCTCATTTCTGGTTCTGACTTATTGGGGCCATATTTAATGTATGTGCCCATCACAACCTTCAATATCGGCTACCCCGTCGAGCGGCCTTGGAAACGATTGCCTTAATATTATAGCACGGATTTTGAGAATTGCAAGAGGGAAATTTTGATTTTTTCGGTTTGCAAAAGACAAAATCAAAATCGAACCGTACTCTGTTTTGACAAAATTTACATCTAAATAAGAAAAGACCGCAAGCGGCTTTTGTTCCGTCTGCGGTCTTGCGCTTAGATTGCTCTTAGGTTAGATTCTTCATAGCGTAGTCTATCGCGTCTTTTTCATAGCCTTCATATTCAAGCTGCTCGCGAACTTGTGATTTAGACAAATCCTGATTATGATAGTACCGTTCTGCCTTTGAAAGTGCATTTCTATGCTCTTGTGTTATATTATTCGTGCTACTTGATGTAGAACTATTGCTCTTGCTTGGCTTTTTACCTACACCGGGGCCACCCGTAGAATATCCATTATTTGAGGTGCTGGATGTTGAGGGATTGTCCCGTTCCTCATCGGTACTGACAGTTAGCTTTTCGTTAAAAACGCTGTACCATTTTCCATTACTATGAATGTCTCCCAAAAGAATAGAATTGAATCCCATGCTGGCCTTAAAGATTGATTCATTCATTTTGTCGGACAATTCATCGTATTTTTTTATGATTGTATCATTTGCTAAAGAATTAAGTGCTTTTCCGTTTATATTGTCACACTCGATATTGATATAAAAAATAGGCGTACTTCCCGTTATTGTTATTGGAAAAATTTTCATAGTTGCTTTCGGGTTTGAGAAGCCGCAGCTTTGGGCAAGCTTTTCAGCAACTTGTAAGATTGTCTTTTCTAATTCGATACCGCTATCCAATGGAGAGGTCAGCCCCATGAAACTCATTGCACTAGCTGTATTTTCAATAGCGGTCTGATATTCCCCCTGCTCCACTAAAGCATCTTGCTGTTTCCAATACAAGTCTAACATTTCGGTTGCGCGTTTCTGTGCTTCTGTATAGTTAGAATCATCTTCTATCACTTTTTGGTACAGCGAATAGGCTTTGAAATATTCGCCGTCTTCTTGATAGTTCTCAGCTGACTTGAACTTTCGTTCCGACTCCTCAAGCGCCGCCTTGCGCTCTTGTTCTTCCTTAGATATTGCTTCTGACGTTGCTGTGGTATCTACGGTTTCCTGTTGTGAACCTGAGTTTACTGAACTGACTGCCGTGCTATCTGCTGTACTTGCACCGTTGCTGCATCCAGCAAGCAACGCTGCACAAAGCAGCACTGTGCCAACTGTCCCGGCTATTTTACGCCTCATTCCGATTTTCCTCCTAACTGATAAATGACTGTTGTTTGGCTGTGTCTGTCCTCCTTTTGTCAATTATACACCTAAAGACTACAAATGTATACACTTATGGTTCAATTATTATAATTGTAGGCTACAAAATCATCCGCCTTTTGGCTACACTTGTAGTAAAAAGAGGTGCGTTATGGATAACAACTTGAACAAAAAGCTTATAATTCGTCCCCGCCGGGCTGCATTGGGTAAGACTGCCGTTGTTTCCGTGCGCCTGTCAGAGGATACTATCAAGCGTTTGGACGCTATTACCACACAAACCGGGCATAGCCGCAATGAACTGATTCAGTTATGCGTTGAGTTTGGGCTAGAAAATCTTGAAATCAAAGACGATTGATAACTACATTCTATCTAAAAGAACGAGCCGCAGCTGGGAAAGTGCTTCCTGTCTGCGGTTTTGTGCTTAGATTCTCTATTAGCGCCGCACACCGTATTCCTTTTCAGGAATCAACGCACTGAACCGGTTATGTTCACGATTCGGGTTGACAAATCCATTGTTGATTTTTACGACGATTTGGCGCAGAAAACGAATCGCTCCCACAACGAGCTGATTGGCCTTGCATTGGAGTATGCAAAAGACAAAATCAAAATTGAACCATGACCTGATGATTTTAAAATATCATAAAAAGCAAAACCAGCCTAGCAGTTTCACCTGTTAAGCTGGTTTATTATTTTATCTTGACAATTTCTCAGTATTATTGGCGCCATTGGAGCCTTGCTGACCATTTGGAACCAGTTCAAGCGCTCCTAAGGGAGAAAAACGGCCATGCTGTGAAAACGGCTATGGCCGTTTTTTATTTTACCCTACTCTCTGCCGCTTATCCAGCCGCATCTTGTCCGCAATCATTGCAATGAACTCGCTGTTCGTGGGTTTGCCTCTCAGGTTATGAATCGTATACCCGAAATAGCTGTTCAGGGTATCCACATCACCCCGGTCCCACGCCACCTCGATGGCATGGCGGATGGCGCGCTCCACCCGACTGGCGGTAGTGCCGTTTTTCTTGGCGATTTCCGGGTACAGGCGCTTGGTCACGGCATTGATGTAATCCGGTTCATCCATCGTCAGGAGGATGGCGTCCCGCAGGAATTGGTAGCCCTTGATGTGGGCAGGGACACCGATCTGGTGCAAAATCTCGGTAACGGTCAGCTCGTCGCTGTCCACGCTGGTCTGCACCAGAACGCGCTTCTCGTGGCCAAGGGCCACCTTGAGAACCCGGCTGGCCAGAACATTTTCGTCAAACGGCTTGACGAAATAGTACGCGAAGCCCTCATCCAGCAGTTCCTGCACCATTTCTTCACTCTGGAACGCACCTGTCACAAAAAACGCGGTGTGGCGCTCCCCGGCGGCATTGTACTTCTGTTTGACGGCCAACGCGTCCAGCCCCGGCATAAATGCATCCAGCAGGACCACCTGCGGCCGCACGGAGAGCATTTTCTGCAGGACTTTCAGCCCGTCTTTCTCCACGACCGTCACCTCGACGCCTTTGAGCTCCAGCGCCTCGCGGCAGGCTGCCGTAACTTCCGCACTGGTATCCGACATCAAAAATTTCACTTTATCCATCGTACTTTCCTCCAATGTGTGCTTCAATCTGTGCAGTTCCCTTAACGATTTATATTTTACCATATTATTCCATTCTTTTCAATGGTTATTTTTGACATATTTAGGAAAGTAATGTCGTTTTGGATTTATTTATTTTGCTATAAATTCCCAGATTTTACTCGGTTACCCGTTCTGCCTGTTCCAGCATGGTCTGCGCAAAGATGCCGTACCCCCGGGTGGGGTCGTTGACCAGCACATGAGTGACTGCCCCCACCAGGCGGCCGTTCTGCACGATGGGGCTCCCGCTCATTCCCTGCACGATGCCGCCCGTCTGGGCCAGCAGTTCCCGGTCCACCACCCGGAGGACCATGTTGCGGCGGGGGTCCGCATCGCTGATCTTCTCAATTTTGACCCGGTAAGCCTGGGGCGTCTCGCCGGAGGTGGTCGTCCAGATCTCAGCGTCCCCGGCCTCCACCTCCTGCGCAAAGGCCACCTCCATCTTTTGGCCTGCAAACTGGGCGCGGGTGCTGCCGTAGACGCCGTTTTCCCCATTGATCCGGATGGTGCCGATGGCGTGGGCACTCAGGAAGCGGCCTTTCAGCTCTCCGGGACTGCCTGCCGTCCCCTTGCTGCATCCGGTGATCTGGCAGGGCACGATCTCGCCGCTGCGCAGGGCGATGCTCTCCCCGGTATCGCTGTCACTGATAGGATGGCCCAACCCTGCGAACACGCCCTTTTCCTCGTCGGCAAAGGTCAGGGTCCCCACCCCTGCCGAGGAATCCCGCACCCACATCCCGGCCCGCCACTGGCCTGCCGTGGCGTCCCAGGCAGGGGTCAGGATGGTTTGCAGCTGTTCCCCGCCGCGGATATAGATGACCTCCACTTCCGCTCCCTGCGCCGCGTCCAGCGCAGCTTTCACGGCGTCATTGTTTTCCGTGGCGGTTTCTCCGATGCAGACCACCCGATCTCCCAGGTGCAGGCCCGCCGCCTTGGCGGGGTTGGCGGTGCCGCCATCTGCCCGGTCCACATCGGAAAAGCCCACGATGAGCGCCCCCTCGGAGAACATCTTGACCCCAAAGGGCGTCCCGCAGACGGTTACGCTGGGGCGTGTTGTCACCACCGTGCGGATGGTCTTGACGGGCAGCCAGCCGCCCAGGGCCAGCGTGGTCTGGTAGCTGCCCACCGCGCGGGTGCTGACAACATTCTGACTCCCGTGCAGGCGCAGCGGCTCCACCCAGCCAAACCGGGGCAGCACAAGGGCCTGCTCAGGTTCCAGGTACACGCGGTCCGGCAGGCAGGCGTTCAGCCAGCCCAGCGCGGCGGCCAGCGCCGCCAGCAGATACACTGCTGCCAGCTTCACCCGCCGTCCTCTTCCGCTCCTGCGGTTCTGCTCTTCCACGCGTTTTGCCCCCTTTTGCGGTTTGGGGGTAGTATGTGCAAAAGAAATGCGAATTATAAACAAAAAGAGCCCCTCAGCCAAAGCTGATGAGCTCATCTGTCTTTATGCGGAAGAAGGGACTTGAACCCTCACTCACGAAGAACTGGTGCCTAAAACCAGCGCGTCTGCCGTTCCGCCACTTCCGCACATACCAACTTGATTAGTTTAGCAAGATTCCTGTAAAATGTCAATCATTTGCCGCACGATTCCCCTATTTCCCCCGGTAGACGTTCCTGACTTTCCAGAACCCGCGCACTCGTAAACAGCCCACTGGGCTGTTTACTGCCCCGCCTACGGCGTGGCCGTGCTGTTCAAATCCTCTCCTCCGCACAACAAAAAAACCAGAACACAATGTGTTCTGGTCTTTGGTGCGAAGGAGGGGATTTGAACCCCCAAGGATAAACCACACGCACCTCAAACGTGCGCGTCTGCCAGTTCCGCCACCTTCGCATACATCGGTGGTGCGTCCTGCGGTTTTGAGGTTGAAACCGTTGTGCGGACTGCTTGAGTATATTATCATATTGCTCCTGGAAAGTCAAGCTTTTTCATAGATTTTTTTGGTGCTCATATCCTATAAAAGACCCTTTGAAACAAGAAACAACTTACAAAGGAGGATTTTGGAGATGCGGTTTTCCAAAAAGAATTTTCTGCTCGGTGCAGCACTGTTGTTCTTGGGCACGGCGCTTGGGTTTGGCCTCGGGAATTTCTTTGGTGCGGCGCCGCTCATTGGCTGCCGGGAGAACGATTTGACCCCGGTGCCGGACACGGAATTCCTCACACCTGCCCCCAGCTCTGAGCCCGCTGTCTCACAGCCGCCTGCACCACCTGAAAAATGGGTCTGCCTGACTTTTGACGACGGCCCCAGCAAAACAACGCCCGCAGTGCTGGAGGCTCTGAACAATGCAGGGGTCAAAGCGACATTTTTTGTCGTTGCCACGGGCTACAACGAAAAATATCTGCCATTGTTGACGGAAGCATCCGCCGCCGGGCACCAAATCGCGCTCCACTCTGCCTCCCACGAATACAGCGACATCTACCGCGGCTCTGATACCTACTGGCAGGACATCGCCCTGCTGAAACAGCGCGTCAGTCCTTACATCAACGCCGAAAGCATTCGCTATCTGCGCTTTCCGGGCGGAAGCACCAACACCGTCAGCCGCCGTTATGGCGGAAAAGGGCTGATGAAACAATTAAAATCCGAAGTGGAACAGAAAGGCTACCAGTGGGTAGACTGGAACGTCTGCGCGGAGGATGCTGTGGGCGGCAAGCCCAGTGCCAGCACTATTTTTCGCAATGTCGTGCGGGAAACGGGGGAGCAGACACAGTGTATTGTTCTGATGCACGACTCCTCTTCTACCCGCACTACGGCGGAAGCGTTGCCTGATATCATTGCATGGTACAAAGATAACGGGTTTGCATTCTGTACGGTGGAGCAGGTCGTGCCGCTGCCATAGCGCAAAAACGCCCCGGAGGGTCTGCAGTGCAGACGTTCCGGGGCGTTTCCATTGAGCCTTATTCTATTCGAATCAGATCACTGTGCTGCCTGGTTGAACAGGACGAATGCACGGTAAGCCATGTACAGGTCGGTCTTGTGGATGACCTCGAACGGAGAGTGCATGGAGAGCACGGGCACGCCGATGTCAATGACGGGGATGCCGCGGTTTGCCACATACTTGGCAATGGTGCCGCCGCCGCCCAGATCCAGACGGCCCAGCTCACCGATCTGCCATGCCACGTTGTTCTCGTCCATCATGCGGGTAACATAGCCCACCAGCTCGGCGGAAGCGTCGTTGGCAGCGCTCTTGCCGCGGCTTCCAGTGTACTTGAACAGGGCGATGCCGCGGCCTGCGTAGGTGCCGTTCTTGGGCTCAAAGGCGCTGGCCCAGGACGGATCGTAAGCGGCGGTCACGTCGGCAGAGAGGCAGACACTGTTCTGGAATGCAATGATGTCATCCTGACCGGCGGCGCGGCAGAGCTGCTGCATAAAGTGGAAGACGTACATGCTCTGCATACCGGTCACGCCGTCGGAGCCGATCTCTTCCTTATCGGTCAGGACGCAGACGGTGGTGAACGCAGGGTTCTTGGTCTCGATCTCCGCCATCAGAGCGGGGTAAGCATCGACCCGGTCATCGTGGCCGTAGGCGCCCAGCAGGGCGCGGTCAAAGCCGACGTCACGGCACTTGTAAGCGGGCACGACCTCGATCTCAGCGCGGGTGAAGTCTTTCTCGGTGATGCCGTACTTCTCGTTGAGGAGGATCATCGTGTTGAGCTTGACGGCCTCCTTGATGTCGGCATCCTCCACAGCCTCGGAGCCGATGAGAATGTTGAGCTCCTCCGCCTTGATGCCCTCGCTCAGCTTCCGCTCGTTCTGCTCAGCTCCCAGATGGGGCAGCAGGTCCGTGATGCAGAAGACGGGATCAGACTCGTCCTCGCCCACATTCACGCTGACGGTGGTGCCGTCGGCACGGGAGAACACGCCGTGGATGGCCAGCGGCATGGTGCCCCACTGATACTTGCGGATGCCGCCATAGTAGTGGGTCTTGAAATAGCTGAAATGGTCGGACTCGTACAGCGGGTTAGGGCGCAGATCCAGGCGGGGGCTGTCGGTGTGGGCAATGACCAGGTGGAAGCCCTCCTCATAGGGACGGGTGCCGATGGTGGAAGCCACGACAGCCTTGTTCAGCTGGATGAAGTAGACCTTATCACCGGGGGCGTAAGTCTTTTTGGGGTCAAACAGCTGGTAGCCAGCGTCTTTCAGCATCTGTTCGCTCTCAGCGGCCACCTCGCGCTCGGTCTTGCCGTTATCGAGGAACTTGCGGTAGCCCTCTGCAAAATCGGCGGCTGCCTTTTTGACATCTGCGGATTTGTCCGCCGCGTAAGCGGGGGTATAGAGCAGCTTTTCGGCCAGCTGCTGGGTCGGAGTTTTTTCTGCCATAGAATTTCTCCTGCCTTTCTGTTTTCTATCCTAAATATTTTAAACCAGCGGGTCTTCCCTGCCGGTTTTACCAAATTTTGTCCGGCTCACGGCGTGCCGTAAAGCCGGGTGTACACGCCGTAGCAGGCGGTGATCTTTTCCACATAGTGGTGCATCTGGTTGTACGGGAAGCCTTTCAGGGTCTGCCCGTCGGAGGAATGCTCCTCCATCTGCAGCAGGGTGTCCACCGTGCCCCAGCCGCTGTGGTAGGCAGCCGCTGCCGTGGCTACATCGTTGCTGTAGCGTTCCATGCACAGGTGCAGGTAGTAGCAGCCAAACCGGATGCTCACGGCAGGGTCGTAGAGGTCACCAAATGTCAGGTCCTCGTCCGGGGCGATCTTGCTCCGCAGCCAGAGGAATGTTTCCTCCGTCATCTGCATCAGGCCCCGGGCCTCTACGGTAGAGGTGGCATCCGGGTCAAACCCGCTCTCCGTGCGGATAAACGAGTAGACCAGCAGCGGGTCCAGCTGATAGACCTGCGCCCACTGCTCCACAAAGGCCTGATATTTGCGGGGGTAGAACTGCTGCTCCACCTGATCGCGGACCGACGGCACCGAGAGCACCACCATCCCCACCAGCGCCAGAAGCACCAGGGCTTTCATCAATTTTTTCAAAATGGACGCGCCACCCCGTCTTTCCCGGCCGCCTCAGCCAGCAGCTGCTCACACAGTGTGTTGGCGGAAGCTTCCAGCGCCTCCAGCGCTCCGTCGTTGCAAAGGACGTAATCCGCATGGGCACGCAGTGTTTCTTCGGGAGTCTGCGCATTCAGGCGGCGGGCAGCCATCTCCGGTGAAATGCCGTCTCGGGCCGCAATGCGGGCCACACTGGTAGCAAAGGGAGCGGTCACGACCGCCAACCGGTCACATTCCGCTTCCGCCTCCGTGCCCACAATGACAGCCCCATCCAGCACAAAGAGGCGGTTTCCAGCTTCCTGCGCCGCCTGTTTCGCTGCCCGGATGCGGCGGAGGATTTCCGGGTGGGTCAGCGCGTCCAGCGCCCGCTTGCCCTCCGGCGTTGCAAAGGCCCGGTCTGCCAGCAGGCGGCGGTCCAGCGTGCCATCTGCCCGGAGGATATCGTCCCCGAACCGCTCCGCCAGCTGGGGCAGCAATGGCGAGCCCGGGAGCAAGATCTCCCGGGACATCTGATCGGCATCGGCCAGCGGGACACCGTGTGCAGCAAAAATAGACGTGACCGTGGATTTGCCGCAGCCGCTGCGGCCCGTAATGCCCAGCGTGATCATAGCTTGATCACCCGGAATGCCGCCGCCCGGATCAGACGGTTGTAAACAGCCATGGAGAGGCCGTCTTTCTGGGGGCAGCGGGCATAGACCACGGAATCTCCCTGCTCATCCAGTGCGCGCAGGCTCCGGAAGATGTGCTTGGCCTGGTCGGCACCATCGCCCTCGCGGCCATACTCCACGCAGGGCACTCCCAGCTTTTCGGCCTCGCCGGTAAAGCAGAGGCAGCTGGGGTTCTGGTCGGCGTGGGCGTCCACATACGCCTTGAACTGCTCAAAGCTGCCCTCCAGCAGGGTCACATCCGCCTTGGGGGCGTAGTGCTTATACTTCATGCCGGGGCTGCGGACCACAGCGCCCTCCGGCAGCTTTTCGAGGATGGCTTTGGAAACTTCCACTTCCTCGCCGAGGGCGCGTTCCAGCTCTTCCAATGTAATGTGGCCGGGGCGGAACAGGGTGGGCTTCTCGCCCACCACCGAGATGACGGTGGATTCCACGCCCACCGCACACTCGCCGCCATCCAGGATCAGCGGCAGGCGGCCATCCATATCGGTAAAGACATCCTGCGCGTTGGTGGGACTGGGCTTGCCGGAGAGGTTGGCCGAGGGGGCTGCAAAGGCGCAGCCGCTCTGCCGGATGATGGCCTGCACCACCGGGTGACTGGGCATCCGGATGCCCACGGTATCCAGACCGGCACAGCACTCCGCTGCCACCTCCGGGCCGCGGGGCATGATGATGGTCAGGGGGCCAGGGCAGAACGCCGCCATCAGCAGCTGGGCACGCTCCGGAACCTCACTGACAAGGCCGGGCAGCATGTCCGGGCCTGCAATGTGGACGATGAGGGGGTTGTCCTGCGGGCGTCCCTTTGCCACAAAGATTTTTTTGACGGCTTCCCCGTTGCGGGCGTCGGCTGCAATGCCGTACACCGTTTCCGTAGGGAGAGCCACCAGCTCTCCCTGCCGCAGAAGCTCTGCGCCGCGGGCGATGCCTGCCGCATCCGCCGGGCGAAGTTCTGTTTTTATTTTCATACAAATCATCGCTCTTTTCTACTGTAAAGTATAGTTTCTTTACACCGTTTCGTGCGTATTATCTATCGCTTTGCGTGTCCAGCTGGCGCAGCTTTTCAGCCTGCTCGCGCATGGCAAGCGCATCGACGATCTCATCCAGATTGCCGTCCATGATCTTGTCCAGATTATGGACCGTCAGGCCAATGCGGTGGTCCGTGCAGCGGTCCTGCGGGAAGTTGTAGGTGCGGATCTTTTCGCTCCGGTCGCCGGTACCCACCTGCCCCTGCCGGTTGGCATTGATGGCGTCCTGCTGCTCTTTCTGCTTCTGGGCCAGCAGGCGGCTGCGCAGAATTTCAAGGGCCTTATCTTTATTCTGGAACTGGCTGCGCTCGTTCTGGCATTCTACCACCATACCGGTGGGGAGATGTGTCACACGGATGGCGCTGGAAGTCTTGTTGATGTGCTGGCCGCCGGCACCCGAAGAGCGGAATGTATCAATGCGGAGGTCTTTCATGTCCAGCGCAAAATCCACTTCCTCGGCCTGGGGCATTACGGCTACCGTTGCCGTGGAGGTGTGGATGCGGCCCTGCGTCTCCGTTTCCGGCACTCGCTGCACTCGGTGGACACCGCTCTCATATTTGAGGCGGTTGTAGGCGCCCCGCCCGTTCACCGCAATGATGGCCTCTTTCACGCCGCCCAGCTCGGTCTCGTTGAGGTTGAGCACTTCCCACTCCCAGCCCCGGCTCTGGACGTACATGCTGTACATCCGCATCAGGCTGTGGGCAAACAGGGCCGCTTCCTCGCCGCCGGCTCCGCCGCGCAGCTCCAAAATCACGCTTTTTTCGTCATTTGCATCCTTGGGCAGCAGCAGAATTTTGAGATTATTTTCCAGCTCCGCCACATCCTGACTCTTTTCGCTGACTTCCTGCTGTACCATTTCCTTAAAGTCCGCGTCGAGGGTCTCCCCCTCCAGCAGGGCTTTGGCCTGTTCCAGATGATCTTTGGCGGTAGCCAGCTTCCGGTAGGCGTCCACCACAGGCTCCAGCTCGTGGTACTCCTGCATCAGGCGGCGGAACAACGCCGGGTCTGCAGCCGTTTCCGGCTGGTTCAGGCGGATGGAAAGCTCCTCAAACCGGTGGCTGACCGCCTCCATTTGGGAAAACAGTTTTGGCATATTGGGCAGTTCTCCTTACAACAATTTCCGAATGTGCTGACAGCTGCAAGGCGCTACACCGTGCCCGGTTTGATGACTTTTTTGATGTTCTTTTCAATTTTTGCGCGGGGCAGCATGACCTCGCGGCCACAGCCCGTGCAGCGGATCCTGAAATCCATGCCCACGCGCAGCACCTCAAAGCTTGCAGCGCCGCAGGGGTGCTTTTTGCGGGTGAGGATGGTATCTCCCACTGCAATGTCCATAAGTGTATCCCTCCTGCTTGTACAAAGTGGTACAGGCCGTATGGGCGGGGCACAACCCCACGCATACAGATATAGTATAAACCAAACTCGTGCAAAATGCAAATATCTGCTGCCGGCTGCGCATATGGTGTACCAGCCTGGTGCCACCAGCCGGACCGCAGGCAAAACACAAGAGAAAGAGGAATGAAAGATGATGCAAACATTCAGAACCGAAAGCAACTACCGCAGTGCGAACCGCCTCTCCCCCGCGGAGCTGCGGGCCGCCATGGCCAACCGCGAGATTTTGCAGAGCACCGCCCTCGCCTTTGATACCCAGCGGCAGCTCCGCTTTGAGCTGGGCGGCACCAAAGCGGTGATGCCCTTTGCCCAGTGTGCCGACGGAGCGGAAAACGGCTCGGTGCGGGATATTGCCGTGCTGACACGGGTGGGCCGCCCCACCTGTTTTATCATGGAATCTCTGGATACCGATGAGAGCGGCCAGCCGTTCTACCGCCTCTCCCGGGCTGAGGCCCAGCGGATGTGCAAGGCGGAGTATCTCGACACCCTGACGCCCGGCGATATCCTGCCCTGCACCGTGACCCATATTGAACCCTTTGGCGCGTTTTGTGATGTGGGCTGCGGCATCAGCGCCCTTTTGCCCATTGATTGCATGTCCGTCAGCCGCATTTCTTCCCCCGCTGACCGGGTCAGCGTAGGGCAGCAGATTCTGTGCGCCATCAAGAGCCGGGATGTACAGGGGCGGTTCGTGCTCACCATCCGGGAGCTGCTGGGCACCTGGGCCGAGAACGCCGCCGCTTTTACCGTAGGGGAAACGGTCGTGGGCATCGTGCGGAGCGTGGAGGAATACGGCACCTTTATTGAGATCGCGCCCAACTTGGCCGGGTTGGCGGAAAGCTGCCCCGACCTGCACCCCGGCCAGCCTGTGAGTGTCTACATCAAAAATATCCTCCCGGACAAAATGAAGATCAAGCTGGTCATCGTCAACCACAGCCTGAGCCAGAGCCATCGGTTTGAACTGCGGTATTTCATCACGGAGGGACACCTGGATCACTGGCTCTACTCCACCCCGGAGAGCCACAAACGGATCGAGACGGATTTTGCGGTTGCGGCTTGCAATCCGGCCTGAAACCCTTTATACTAGGGTGGAATAGAAAATAAAACCAGAGGAGATGTGTGAACGATGGCCGCCAACGATGCTTTTACTGCCGGAGTACGTCCCGGCGGGCTGACGAACAGCACCGAGATCCGGCTGCTGCTGTGCTATCTGGTCAAGAATGCCGGGCCCATTACCCGGACGGAGATCGAAAACGCCCTGATGGAGGAAGCGCTGGTCAATTACTTTGAGATCGGCTCCTGTCTGGACGATATTACCCGGCAGAGCCTTGTCACTTTGCAGAACGACCGCTACGCCATCACGGAGAAAGGCCGCAAGGTAGCGCAGGAGCTGGCCTACGACCTGCCCCGCAGTGTGCGGGAGCGGGCCGTGGCTGCCGTCTTTCGGGCCCAGACCTGGGCCCGCAAGGAAGCGGAATACAGTGCCCGCATTACCGAGAAAGCGGACGGCCACTGCTCCGTCCGCTGCACGGTCAAAGCGCTGGACCAGGAGCTGTTCTGCCTGGATTTGGGCACCCCGGACCGTCTGAGCGCCGAGCTGGTCAAAAAGCAGTTCATCCTGAAAGGCAATGAGATCTATCAGATGCTCATTACCAAATTGACCGAAGAAAAAAACTGACCTTTTGCAATTTTTACAAAGAGAACCCCCTGCCCCAGCGGCCATTTGCGGCCACACGGGTGCAGGGGGCTTTTTGTCTTCCCCCAAACAGCCTCGTTATTTTTTCTACTTTGGCTGAGAATCTTAACAATGGGCAGACTTTATGGTATGCTGTTAGATGTGAGTATTTTTGAGGAGGAGAATCACCCCCATGCCCAAAGCGTCCAAAATGCCAAGCATCCCCAACCCCAATTTCCAGCTGCATGTCGGCTGGCGCACCATCAAAACCGCCGTCACCGCCATGCTGGTGGCCGTCATCTACTGCCTCATTGACCGCAACCCGGCGTTTGCCTGCATCGGCGTCATCTTCGGCCTCGGCTATGATATGGAAGATTCCATCAAAAACGGTGGTAACCGTCTGTTCGGCACTCTCATTGGCGGCCTGCTGGCCATTGTGGTGTTCTGGCTCTACCTGCTGTTCTTCCCGCAGGGTGGCCACACGGTGTTTCTGGCGCTGCTGCTGGGCGTGGGCGTTGTGATCCTGATCCTGCTGTGCAATTATTTCTGGCCGGGCGGTGTCCAGCCGGGCGGCGTGGTGCTCTGCATCGTGCTGTTCAGCACCCCGGTGGAGACCTATATTTCCTACTCGCTCAACCGTATTTTTGACACAGCCGTGGGCGTGATCGTGGCGCTGGCCGTCAACTACTACCTGCCCCGGGAAAAAGTCGTGCCCCTGTGGGAGGGGTTCAAAGCCAGAATTTCCGGTAAGAGCGCAAAATAACCCGTTTTACTGTTTGCCCAGCTGCCAGAACGCCACGGCGCTGGCTGCCGCCACATTGAGCGAATCCACCCCGTGGGACATGGGGATCTTGACCGTGTAATCGCAGGCGGCAATGGTGGAGCGGGCCAGGCCGTCGCCCTCGGTGCCCAGCACGATGGCAAGCTTGGGTTCCTTGGCCAGCTGTTCGTCGTCGATGCTGACAGAACGGTCACTCAGGGCCATGGCAGCCGTTTTGAAGCCCAGCGCATGGAGCTGCTCCATTCCCTTTTCCGGCCAGTCGGCGGGCGTCTGGCCGATCTGCGCCCAGGGCACCTGAAAGACAGTTCCCATGCTCACCCGCACCGCCCGGCGGCAGAGCGGGTCACAGCAGGAGGGGTTGATGAGGACGGCATCCATGTTGAGGGCCGCTGCACTGCGGAAGATGGCCCCCACGTTGGTAGAATCCACAATGCCCTCCAGAACAGCCACCCGCCGGGCATTTTTGCAGAGTTCTTCCACGGAACGGGGTGCCGGACGGCGGAATGCGCAGAGCACGCCCCGGGTAAGTTCAAAGCCCGTCAGAGCCGCCAGCAGCTCTCGATCCGCCGTGTAAACAGGAGCATCCCCGCAGCGGGTCAGGATTTCTGCCGCCGGACCGGTGATCTGTTTGCGCTCCATCAAAAGGGAGAGCGGCTGATAGCCTGCATCCAGCGCCCGGGAAATAACTTTGGGGCTCTCGGCAATAAAGATGCCTTTCTCCGGTTCCAGACGATTGCGCAGCTGGTTCTGGGTCAGCCGGGCGTAGGGGTCCAACTCCGGGGCGTGAAAATCGGTGATCTCGATGATATTCGGCATAGGATGCTCTCCTTTGGCATTGTTCAGAATTGTGTGGCCTTATTCTAGCACATCCGGCTCCAGAATGCAAAAATGCAGAGTCCGCCTTTGGCTGGCATATCATTTTCACATGTCAGTCATACCCCGAAATCTATCTTGTGCTTTTTGCCAAATGTGCTTATAATAAAGGAGCTGCCTTTTGCGGCGGCAGTCTTTGAAATTCAAGAGAGGTGGAATACTCCATGCAGACCAGCTCGGCGTCCAAGCGCCTGCTGCACGGCCAGATGTCGGAATCGTTCGTCACGGCCATGTTTTTGTCCCTTTCAGGCGGCTTACAGGACGCATATACCTACTTTTTCCGCGGCAAGGTTTACGCCAATGCCCAGACGGGCAACATCGTGTTGCTGAGCCAGCACCTGTTTACCGGAGATTTTCTCACAGCGCTTCATTACCTGATCCCGCTGGTCGCTTTCGCTTCCGGCATTCTGGCGGCGGAACTGTTCCGGGAACACTTCCAGAGCCTGAAAGCCCTGCACTGGCGGCAGATGATCGTTCTGGCAGAGATCCTGCTCCTGTTCAGCGTGGGATTTTTCCCGCAGGAGCTGAACCTGCTGGCCAACGCCGTCGTCTCGTTCTCCTGCGCCATGCAGGTACAGACGTTCCGCAAGGTAAACGGCTATGCATATGCCAGCACCATGTGCATCGGCAACATGCGCGGCGGCATGGAAGCTCTGGCTGTCTGGATCGTCAGGCACGACCCCAAAGCCCTGCGCAAAGTTTTCCATTATTTTGGCATCATCTTCCTGTTTGGCGTGGGTGCGGGCCTTGGCTGGGTGGCCGTGGAGCATTTTGCCACCCGGGCCATCTGGTGGTCCTGCCTGCTGCTGCTCATCTGCTTCGCGCTGATGTTCATTCGGGAAGATCTGGAGGACAACCCCGCCATTGAGCAGGACCTTGCCGAGATCCGGCAGGAAGCAGGCGAGATCGACCACCTGCTGAAAGAGGAACTGCACGAGGAGCACGAGGCTCTCCGCGATACGCTGGAACACAAAAACTGAATCTATTTTTCAAATGGCCGCTTTTTTCCTCCCGCCGGGGGATAGGCGGCCTTTTTGCATCCATTCTTCCGGGGAATGGATGTGATGAAAATTCCGTATTTTACAAATATCATACTGGATGTCTCCAGTCCCATCGTTCTGGTGCGGGCTGCCACAGAAACCGAGTGTGAAAACGGCCCCGTGCAGTCTTCCCTGCCGAGGCTGTTTTCATTTGCCGAATCATCCAAAAATAGAATGGTTCACGATAAAAACCAGCTATTTTACAGAATGATAAAAGTGCGGTATTCTATGGTCAGAAAGAATCTCCCCCACGGGATGAAAGAGAGTATACGTACCACCCGGTTTTAGAAAGGAAATATCTGCTATGATCAAACTGTATGAGAACGGCATCTACCTGGTCAACGGCGAAACGATCTGCTCCTGCCCCGAGGAAGCGGCCCAGAAGTCCGGCCGCGCTACCACCAAAGAGGAGGCCACCAAGGGCACCATGGCCTACGGCATCCTGCAGGCTCACAACCAGAGCGATGACCCCGACGCCCTGCGCCTGAAGTTCGACTCCATGACCAGCCACGACATCACCTATGTCGGCATCATCCAGACGGCCCGCGCTTCTGGCCTGAAGCAGTTTCCCATCCCCTATGTCCTGACCAATTGCCACAACAGCCTGTGCGCTGTGGGCGGCACCATCAACGAGGATGACCACAAGTTTGCCCTCTCCGCTGCTCACAAGTACGGCGGCATCTATGTGCCCACCAACATGGCCAACATTCACAGCTACAACCGTGAGACGATGGCCGGCGGCGGCAAGATGATCCTGGGCTCCGACTCCCACACCCGCTACGGTGCACTGGGCACCATGGCCGTGGGCGAGGGCGGCGGCGAGCTGGCCAAGCAGCTTCTGGGCCGCACCTATGACTTTGCTCGTCCGCAGGTCATCGCCATCTACCTGACCGGCACCCCCCGCGTCGGCATCGGCCCCCACGATGTGGCCCTGAGCATCTGCGGCGCAGTCTACAAGAACGGCTACGTCAAGAACAAGGTCATGGAGTTCGTCGGCCCTGGCGTGGCTTCCCTGCCCATCGAGTACCGCAACGCCATTGACGTGATGACCACCGAGACCACCTGCTGGTCATCCATTTGGGTGACCGATGAGGAGACCCAGCGCTACTACACTCTGCATGGCCGTCCGCAGGACTACAAGAAGCTGAACCCCGCTGAGGTCGCTTACTATGACGGCTGCGTCTACATCGACCTTTCCACCGTGGAGAGCACCATCGCCATGCCCATGCATCCCTCCAACACCTACACCATCCACGAGCTGCAGGCCAACGCCAAGGACATCCTGCATCTGGTACAGGAAGAAGCCAACAAGCAGATCAAGGGTGCCAAGATGAACCTGGACAGCAAGTACCACGATGGCGCTGTCTGGGTGGATCAGGGCGAGATCGCAGGCTGCGCCGGCGGCACGTTCGATAACATCTGCGCCGCTGCCGACATCCTGCGCGGCAAGAGCTGCGGCAACGGTGCCTTTACCCTGAGCATCTACCCGGGCTCCATGCCGGCTCTGGCCGAGCTCATCCGCAATGGCCGCGCCTCTGACCTGGTGGACGCCGGTGCCATCATGCGCGAGTGCTTCTGCGGCCCCTGCTTCGGCGCAGGCGACTGCCCGGCCAACGGCGAGTTCTCCATCCGCCACACCACCCGCAACTTCCCCAACCGTGAGGGTTCCAAGCCGGGCGAGGGCCAGATGAGTGCCGTGGCGCTGATGGATGCACGTTCCATCGCCGCTACCGCTGCCAACGGCGGCAAGCTGACCGCTGCCACCGATCTGGACATCGAGTACACCAAGCCCGAGTACCACTACAACGCAAACCTTTACGCAAAGCGTGTTTACAACGGCTGGGGCCATGCCGAGCCGGAAACCGAGCTGCGTTTCGGCCCCAACATCAAGGACTGGCCTGAGATGCCTGCCCTGACCAACGACCTGCTGGTCAAGGTCTGCTCCTACATCACCGACCCCGTGACCACCACCGATGAGCTCATCCCCTCCGGTGAGACTTCTTCCTACCGCTCCAACCCCGAGCGCCTGTCCGAGTTCGCCCTGAGCCGCCGCGACCCCCAGTACGTCTCCCACAGCAAAGAGGTGCGCCAGATCGAGCGGGACCGTGAGGCGGGCAAGGCCCTGCCCGAGGAAGTCCTGAATGTCTATGCTGCCCTGACCAAAGCCGGCATCGCCAACGATCCTGCCAACACCGACATCGGCTCCACCATCTTCGCCAATATGCCCGGCGACGGTTCCGCCCGTGAGCAGGCTGCCTCCTGCCAGCGCGTCATGGGCGCTGCCGCCAACTTTGCCAAGCAGTACGCCACCAAGCGTTACCGCTCCAACTGCATCAACTGGGGCATGACCCCGTTCCTGGTGGAAAACCCGGAAGTCTTTGCTCTGGGCGATTACATCTTCATCCCCGGCCTGCGGCAGGCTGTACTGGAAAATAAGGCCAGCTTCTCCGCTTACGTCGTCAAGGCAGACGGCACGGTCACTGAGTTCCCGGTCTCCACGGGTGTCCTGACCGAGCCTGAGCGCCAGATCATTGCCGATGGCTGCCTCATCAACTACTACCGCAACAACCAGTAAGATGGAGCGGCATGGGCTTGCACATTCGTCCACAAAACAGTATACTGAAAAAAGACCGAAAAAAGGACGGAACATGCTATGGATGAAAAAGATCTGCAGATCTTCCTGACCCTTGCCGAGACGGGCAACCTGACCCGGACGGCGGAGAAGCTCTATCTGGCACAACCTACCCTGAGCAAGCGGCTACAGAACCTGGAGTCCGAACTGGGTGCCACCCTGTTCCTGCGCAGCAAGCACGGTGTGACCCTGACACCCGCCGGGGAGGCGGCACGAGAGACGTTCCTGCACACCACCAAGGATTTTGAGGACCTGCGGGAGCGGCTGCAGAAAGGCCGCGGCATCGTCAGTGGTACGCTGCGCATCGCTACTTCCATTGATTACTCCACCTACCGCCTGCCGGAAGTGCTGGCGCAGTACACCACCCACTACCCGGAGGTCAAGCTGCAGATCTACAGTGAGCACAGCCGGGAGTGCGTGCGGCAGATGCAGACCGGCCGCCCCCACATTGCCATCATGCGGGGCGAGTGCGAGTGGGACGAGGGCAAACTCCTGCTGGAGCGGGAATCCGTCTGTCTCATCCGGAACAAGGCCAATGCGGACACGCCGCTGGAAGAGCTGCGGTACATTGACCGGGACGCGAATCCCGAGCACCAGAGCATGAAATCCCGCTGGCTGATGGAGCACAAGCTGGAGCCCTCCAGCATCCTGAATGTGGATGGCCTTTCCACCTGCGTGGCCATGGTCAAGGCAGGTCTGGGCTGGAGCATCGTGCCGGAGATCTGCCTCTCCTACTTTGACGGCATTGCCGAGCCGCTCTTCTTTGCGGATGGCACGCCGCTCACCCGCTCCACCTACCTGCTCTACCGCAGGCGGGAAGCGGAGCTGCCCCAGGTACGGGCATTCATCCAGACCGTCTGTGAGCGGGAGAACATCCCCTCCCCCGTGCCGCGCGTCTGACCGATTTTCAAAACCGCAGTCCACTTGCAGTCTTCTGCAGGCAGGCTGCGGTTTTTGTCATTTTCTCGCAGAATCCAATTGCAGAGCCGTAATTGGTGTGGTATACTATTAACATTGTGTTATTGAAACAGGAAGAGGGGTAAACGAATGAAAAAAGGCTTTGACAACGATAAATATCTTCTCATGCAGTCCCAGCACATCCGGGAGCGCATTGCCCAGTTTGACAACAAGCTTTACCTGGAGTTTGGCGGCAAGCTGTTTGATGACTACCACGCCTCCCGCGTGCTGCCCGGCTTCCAGCCGGATTCCAAGCTGCAGATGCTGCTCCAGCTGAAAGACCAGGCGGAGATCGTCATCGTCATCAGCGCGGAGGACATCATCAGCAGCAAGGTTCGCGGCGATTACGGCATCACCTATGATCTGGACGTGCTCCGCCTCATCGACGCGTTCCAGGGCGTTGGCCTGTTTGTGGGCAGTGTCTGCATCACCATGTACACCGCCGCCCCCGAGGTGGAGCAGTTTGAGCAGCGGCTCAACGGGCTGGGCATCCGGACGTTCCGCCACTACAAGATCCCCGGCTACCCCAACGATGTGGCCCGCATCGTCAGCGACGAGGGCTACGGCAAGAACGAGTACATCGAGACCCAGCGCCCGCTGGTGGTCATCACGGCCCCCGGCCCCGGCAGCGGCAAGATGGCCACCTGCCTGTCCCAGCTGTACCACGAGTACAAGCGGGGCGTCAAGGCCGGTTACGCCAAGTTTGAAACGTTCCCCATCTGGAACATTCCCCTCAAACACCCGGTCAACCTGGCCTACGAGGCCGCTACCGCCGACCTGAACGATGTGAACATGATCGACCCGTTCCATCTGGAGGCCTACGGCAAGACCGCTGTCAACTACAACCGCGACATTGAGATCTTCCCGGTGGTCAACGCCATGTTTGAGCTGATCGCGGGCAAGAGCCCCTACCACTCTCCCACCGACATGGGCGTGAACATGGCCGGCAACTGCATTGTGGATGATGCTGTCTGCCGCGAGGCTTCCCGCAATGAGATCGTCCGCCGCTACTTCAAGGCCCTGTGCGACCAGAAAGTCAGCGGAAACGCCAGCAGTGAGCTGTTCAAGCTGGAACTGCTCCTCAATCAGGCAGGCCTCACCGTGGGCAGCCGCCCGGTAGAGCAGCAGTCTCACGCTATCTCTGAGAAGACCGGCGGTGCTCCCGCTGCCGCCATCCAGCTGCCGGACGGTACCGTTGTCACCGGCAAGACCGGCCCTCTGCTGGGTGCTGCTTCCTCTGCCCTGCTGAATGCCCTCAAGAAGCTGGCCGGCATCGACCAGGAAGAAGACCTCGTCTCCTGCCGCGCCATTGAGCCCATCCAGACCCTGAAAACCAATTATCTGGGCAGCAAGAACCCCCGCCTGCATACCGACGAGATCCTGATTGCCCTTTCCAGCTCGGCTGCCGAGAACGAGACTGCCGCCAAGGCCCTGCGTCAGCTCTCCATGCTGAAAGGCTGCGACATGCACTCGACCGTCATCCTGTCCAGTGTGGACACCGATACCATCAAACGGCTGGGCATGTACCTGACCTGTGAGCCGGTTTATGAGGAAGAGGACCGCAAGTACCACAAGCGCTGATTTTCCTCCCCTATGACACAAAAAGCCCGTTCCGCGAAGCTTTCACGGAACGGGCTTTTCTGATGCGTTTTATTCGGAATAGTGTGCCAGGAACTGTTTGGTGCGCTCCTCCTTGGGATGGTCGATGAGCTCTTTGGCAGGGCCCTCTTCCACCACCACGCCGCCATCCATAAAGAGGA
>OCHV01000653.1_pt1 | contig 27036 bp, 18 predicted proteins | sample 1538461 | NCBI WGS metagenome assembly OCHV01 (sample SAMN04571692, study PRJEB22368) | human gut metagenome | biome: human gut; material: stool | host: Homo sapiens | place: Luxembourg | collected 2012-08-03 | reverse complement strand
CATCATGGAACGTTTTAGACTGACAATATTAGCGGAGAGCCGGATACGCTGGAAGGTGTACGTCCGGTTCGGAGGCGAGTATTGGGAAACCTATCATAGAAATATGACAAGGCGCCGGGTACTTAGCCTACACAATCAGGTGGTTCGGGCCATCAACAGCCACTTCTCCAACGTCTCGATTCCCCGCCAGATCGCTGCGTTGGAACAGCATACCCGTGAACTGAAAGCGTTGAGTATAGAGATTTTGAATCTTACTAAACAGGCCGAAGGATGGTTGCAAATATAAGGACAGGAGCAACCGTCGGCGGAGCTATCCGCTATAATGAGGAGAAGGTCAACCGGGGACAAGCTGAGGTGCTCTTCTGGAATCGGATGCTTGATCCGTTCGATACCATGGGCCGCATGAACCACGAACGGTGCATGGCCAGCTTCGAACCCTTCCTGCAAGCCAACCGGCGAACAACCAACACGGTTTTCCACGTCTCGCTGAACCCCTCGCCCGAAGACTGTCTGACCGACGAGCAACTGGGCGAGATCGCTCGTGAATATATGGAGCGGATGGGCTACGGCGAGCAACCCTACATTGTCTTCAAACATGGCGACATTGCGCGTGAACATCTGCACATTGTCTCATTAAGGGTCGATTCGACGGGCCGGAAGATCTCCGACTCGCACGAGTATGATCGTTCGATGTCGATCCTGCGTGACCTCGAGCAAAAATACGGACTTCACCCGAGTGTCAAAGGCCAGGAGCTGCAGGATCGGGAGGGTTTGCGCAAGGTGGATTATCAGAAGGGCGATGTCAAGCAGCAGGTTTCATCCACCGTAAGGTCGTGTCTGCGGCATTACCGGTGCGCCTCTTTTGGCGAGTGGCGGACGCTGCTCGAAGCCTTTAATGTTTCGGCCGAGGAGCGAACCGGAACTATCGACGGACGCAATTATGCCGGAATGATTTACGGCGCGCTGACTGACGACGGCTATGGTATCGGGACGCCGTTCAAGTCGAGCCGGATTGGGAAGGATGTAGGCTATGAGGCCCTGCAACGCTACTACGAGCGTTCGAAAACAGCCTTGAAGGAGCCTGGAGCATTGGACGGGTTGCGGAAAAAGGTTGTGGATGGCATGGCGCGGTGTTCAACCCGGACGGAGTTCTTCGAACGATTGCACGACAAGGGCGTAGATATGGTATTCCGCCTCAATGCCGCGGGACGGATTTACGGTGTAACCTTTATCGACCATGGGCAGGGAATCGTAGCCAATGGCTCCCTGCTGGGCCGGAACTTTTCGGCCAACGCTTTCGAGCAGCAGTTCCATGCTGAAGCAAAGGGTAAGGGTGGGGAAGTTTCCCAAGAATCCTCGGTGCAGGAGCGGCCATCCTCAAAAGAATCTTTCCGGTCGGATCAGTCGTTCCATCCGTTGGACGCTGTTCTGGAATTAGCTGATGTACAAACCTACGAGGAGCAACAACAACTGCTACGGCGTCGTAAACGGCGCCAACACTTGAAACGGTGATAAGGTTTATTTTAAGATTCTTGTTTGTTTTTAAGTTTACTATTTCTCTTTTTCCACTTCGCTGGGCAGGATTCCGAACTCTTTTTTGAAGCAGTTGCTGAAATATTTCGGATCGTTGAATCCGATGGCATAGGCAATCTCCGAAACCATCGGCCCGTCCTTGCGTTTCAGAAGATCGTATGCGGCCTTCAGCCGGGCGTCTTTGATCATGGTCGAGGCCGTACATCCCGTGAGGGAGGTCAGTTTGCGATGCAGGGTCGATTTGCTGACCCCCAATTTCTCGAGCAACATGTTCTTGTCGAATTCCGGATTCGTATAGTTTTCATTGATGGTCTGAATCACATCCTTCAGGAACTTCTCGTCGTGCGAGGTGTACTCCAGGGTCTGGAAATTCAGGCCTTCGGTTGTCTCGGATAGCTGTTTCTTGAACTTCTCGATTCGTTTTTCCCGAGCCTCCAGCAGGTTGCTGATCCGGGCATTGAGCCGTTTGACGGAGAAGGGCTTGGGTATGTAGGCGTCCGCTCCGGCCTTGTACGCCTCCACGACATCCTCGTCTTCGGTCCGGGCCGTCAGCAGAATGATCTGTATGTGGCTGTAATCGAGGTCGTTTTTCAGTCTGGAGCAGAGCTCGTAGCCGTCCATCTCGGGCATCATCACGTCGGAAACGATCAGATCGATATTCTCCTTGCGGATGATCTCCATGGCCTCGACACCGTTTCCGGCAGAGAATACCTCGTAATGGCGGGCCAGCATGTTTCTGAGGACGAAATTCAGATCCGGGTTGTCCTCGACGACCAGAATCCGGTACAGGGGCTTCTCCTGGGCCGAGGAGACCGTGGTGGGAGGATTGGGATTCGAAGCGAGGATTTCGTCGCACTCCTCCTCGGTATAATGGCTCATCGTGATCGGGATGGTTACCGTAAACTTGACTCCGCTGCCGGGGCGGTTGTCGACATCGATCGTCCCCTTGTGCAGCTTGACCAGGTCGTTGACCAGCGAAAGACCGATACCGGTCCCACTGGTGTTGAACTTGCGGAAGTCTCCGTCGTAGAAGCGTTTGAAGAGATTCTTCATGGTCCGCTCGGAAAGGCCCTGCCCGTTGTCCTCGACGGAAAAGACGGCATGCTCGCCATCGTCGCTGAACGACAGCCGGACAATGACCTCCGCACCCTCCTTGTTGTACTTCAGGGCGTTGGACAGCAGGTTGTAGAGGATCTTGTCGATCTTGTCGGCGTCGAAAAAGGCTTTCCGGCTCTTTTCGGAACATTCGTAGGAGATCCGGATATGTTTGTGCTTCATCAGCGGGCCGAAACTCTCGATGTTCTTGGCGATGAAGCGGGGCAAGTCGCGGTTCGAAACCTGAAGCCGCAGGTTTCCAGTTTCGGCCTTGCGGAATTCGAGGATCTGTTGGATGAGGCGGGAGAGGCGGTCGATGTTCGAGGCGATGACGCCGTATTCCTGTTCCGGGATGCGGCTTTTCAGCTCCTCGGTGGCGGCCGATATGATCGTAATGGGGGTGAACAGCTCGTGGGTGATGTTGGTGAAGAAGCGGAGTTTGGCCTGATTGAGTTCCACGTTACGCTCGTTTTCGGCTTGTTGGATCCGGATCTGGTTGCGGTATCTCAGTCGTTGGCGTACCAGCCGGTAGAAGATCGCAATCAGCGACGAACCGAAGATGACGTACAGCATGCAGGCCCACCAGGTCTTCCAGACGGGAGGCAGGATGCGGATCTCCATATCGCGCGTGTAATCGTTCCATTGGCCCGATTCGTTGGTTGTCTTGAGCCGGAATGTATAGCGGCCCGGATCGAGATTCGCGTAGTGGGCGAAACGCTGCTTGTAATCGGTATATTGCCATCCGCCGTCGAATCCGTCCAGCCGATAGGCGTAGCGCACCTTGTTCGGAGTAGCGTAGATCATGGGCGAGAAGCTGATCGTCAGGCTGTTGAACCGGCTGTCGACATTCAATTCACGGGCGTATTCGGGCGCCGTGTCGCAAATTTTGCGATGATCCGACTCCGCAAGCTGGCCGATGGAACGGTTGTCCAGCTTGATGTCGGTGATCACAACCTGAGGAAACTCATCCGATGCCTGAATATCATCGGGATGAAAATAAACATACCCGTGATGACAACCGAAATAGATGGTTCCATTGGCTGCCGTGCAAACGGTACGGGGAGTGAACAAACGATCGGAGAGTCCATTGCTCTGGTCATAGACCCTGAATGATGATTTGCTGATTTCTTGCTCGGGATAGAAGCGAATGAGCCCGATGTTGGTACCTAACCATAACGTATTGTGCCGATCTTCTGTGATGCTTGTCACAATATCGGTGGGAAAGTCCATGCAGGAGTTAACTGAAATAAACCGGTCTGTCTGGCGGTCGTAGAAGCACACCCCCCCCCATCGGTCGCAACCCACAGTCTGTGTTGGGAATCCAGAAACAGATCGGTGATATTATCCGAGCAGATGCGGCCGTTTTCGATGTTATAGACATGAGATATAATGTCTGTATGACTCGTATCGAACTTGTTCGGAAGGTCAATCCGAAAAATTCCATTTGAAGAACTGCCTATAAAGCAAATCTTTTCGTTATAGACTATGCCACAGGAATATTCGTAATTTTCTATATTGAACTTGTGGAAGTTTTTCAGATCAAAATCCAGAAATCCAGCCGTATGGGTACCACATACAAGATATCCCTTTGTCTTTATCTCGTTTATGTCAAGTATTTTGAATGTTAAATTCGGATTTATTACTTTGTTTGGAGCATGCATGCCCTTCTTTTGCGCATAGATTCCGTTGACGGTTCCCAGCAGAATATCACCGGTAGTCTCCGATTGGAGCATGCAGGGAACCATTGAGAACGTATGTTTCTTTCGACTCCAATCAAACGTGTGGTGTATTTCTTCTTTGCCGGTCCGGGGATCGAATATGGAGATTCCGTTGGATCCGACACCGGTCCATATTCTCCCATTGTTATCGACCATGATGCTCGTCGCCGAGGCGCTTTTGAGCACATTCGTGGCTTCGGTCAGCGGATTGGACCGGAAGCCAGGTTCAGATATGTTTACATAGCTGACTCCACTGAGGGAGCCAATCCAGATATTGCCTTGCCGATCATTGATCAGTGCGTCCACATCATTACCCATCAAGGGACTGGGATAACGTTTTTCCCAGTCGATTTTGGGAGAATCTAGCATCTGTGTAATGCTGATTCCTTTCCGAGTACCGACCCATAATGTATTGGTTTTCGGATTTTCGATGATGGCATAGATAAAATTGTCGGACAAACCGTTTTCCATGTCGGAAGTGAATCGGGAAACTTTCAGATTGGTTGTGTCGTATTGGTTCTCGATCAACACGAGACCTTCTCCGAATGTTCCGGCCCACAAACGCCCCCGGGAATCCTCAAATAGGACATGAACGGAGTTCGAGGGGGTAAGTTGGGGATATTTGGTCCATTTCTGTTTTCGCGGAGAATATCGGAAGAGGCCTTTATTCCAGGTACCGACCCAGATTTCACCTTTGGAATCGATCAACATCCCCTTGACAGCTCCATTTCGCAGCGGTTTGAAGTCGATCTTGGCCGATTGATTGGTCAAAGGGTCATAGACGATCAACCCCCGATTGGTAGCAGTCCAGATTTCGTGCTCGGAAACGGGGAGAATATAAGCGATGTAGTTGTGCCTAAAGAGTGGATCCGTACACTGCCGAACCTCTCCGTTTTTCTTGTTCAGAATGTTTAGGCCGTCCTTCGTGCCGATGTACAGTTGCTTGTTGTCGTCTTCCGCCAGAGCAGAAATCCAGTTATCCGACAGCAGATCCGGATTGTAGAGGTTGGACCTGTATTCCTTGATATCGTATCCGTCGTATTTGTACAGACCGCCTTTGGTTGCTATCCAGATGAAGCCGTCGCTGTCCTGCATCAGGGTCAGGATTTCGTTGTTGGGGAGGGTGGACTGGGCCGGTATCTGGTCAAATCGGAAGTCGCGGATGTCGGCGTACGTGTTTCCGGCAGAGAACAGCAGGAGGATGACTGATAATGCGGAGAAGAGACGCGAAGCGTTGAATTTCATGGTAACAAGGATGGGTTGTTACAAATATACGAAAACTCGCCCAAATACGGATGGATTTAGGAAGAATAATGTAAACTATTGGGTTTTCAGGGAGATAGGCAATATTATTCTACATTTGTAAACGTGTGCTTTGAAGCTGTTTTTTGAATAGTTAAGCGGAAAAATTGCTACCTATCCGTTGCCCATTCCAGTTGTATGGAGTTGTTTGAAAATCCTTTTTGCTCCGACCATAAAGAACGCAGTTTTATCATTTTAGCTTAGCGAAGGTACTTATTTTTTTTGAGATATGAAAAATATAGGTTCCGGAAGTCAATGGTGATAGCTTTGTCTATGTTTGACGATATTTTACATGCCGATGATTAACTCTGTCTCCGTTAATTTTGCAAACAATGGAACAGATTATGAATCAAACAGATGTAAAGGTTTCGTTCTACCTTAAAAAGAGCGAGGCGGATGCCAAGGGAAATTGTCCCGTAATGGCACGGCTTATTGTCGGCAAGTACTCTGAAACAGCATTCAGTGTTAAGCTTCGTGTGCCACAGTCTTTGTGGTTATCTGGACGTGCCTGTGGGAAAAGCGCTGCGGCCCGAGACATAAATAACAGGCTGGATGAAATACGTGCAGCTGCTTTCAGTATCTATGCGGAACAATCCGCAAACCGTGAAGTTGTTACTGCAGAAGAAGTAAAACACCAGCTTTTGGGAATGGCTTCGGAACAGGAAACCTTGTTAAGCTATTTCAGGCTTTTCATGAGAAATTTCGAGAAACGTGTTGGGATTAACCGGACGGAAAGCAGCTTGAACGGTTATCGAAATTCCTATGATCATCTGGTTCGTTTCTTACAGTCACAATACAAGTTGTCAGACATTCCTTTTGCAGCATTAGACCGTTCTTTCATTGAAAAATTCGATTTGCATTTGCGTACGGAATGTCATTTAGCTCCAGGAACGATTGTAAATCTTACTGTAAGGCTGAAAACAATTGTCGGAGAAGCGATTGCGGACGGTATCATTACAGCGTTTCCTTTTGTGGGTTATGAACCGACACATCCGCAACCGGAACAAAAATATCTTACAACAGAGGAATTGAACAGAATCATGACCACCCCTTTGCATAGTCGCACCCTTTATCATGTACGGGATTTGTTTTTGTTTTCCTGCTATACTGGTATTCCTTATAGCGATATGTGTATGCTGACAAATGAGAATCTTTCCCTTGCTGAAGATGGCACTTGGTGGATTAGGAGTTCACGCAAGAAAACCGGTGTAGATTTTGAAATACCGCTTATGGAATTGCCGCTTCATATCATTGAAAAGTACCGGGATGTGGCTCCTGAGGGAAAACTTCTTCCTATGTATTCCAACAGTTCGTTGAACCATTATTTGAAACAGATAGCCGTACTCTGTGGCATAGAACGCAAGCTGGTCTTCCACGTGGCCCGTCATACCTATGCGACCGAAATCACCCTTTCCCATGGTGTACCACTTGAAACGGTCAGCAAGATGTTGGGACACAGCAGAATTGGCACTACACAGCTTTATGCAAAGGTTACAGACAATAAGATAGATACAGATACAAAAGCATTGGATAAAAAAATTGCTGAGAGGTTTTCTGTAGTTATTTGATAATGGCAAAAAATAGGATTATGAAAAGAAATACTGATAATATGGAAATCAAACGTCGCAGTACATTTGCGATATTGTTTTATATAAACCGTACCAAAATCCGTAAAGACGGAACATGTCAGCTGCTGTGCAAGATAAGCATAGATGCCAAATGGGAACAGATAGGAACGAAAGTGTCTGTCAATCCTGCCGTTTGGAATCCGGAAAAGGGACGGGCTGACGGCCGCAGTGAGAATGCTATTACCGTCAACCGGGCCATTGATGATCTGACAAAAGAAATCAAGGAGCATTATAGGCGGATTAAGAACAGTCTGGGATTTATTACGGCAGAGCAGGTAAAGAATGCTGTGATGGGAGTCGGTCAGAAACCGCTAACTCTGCTGGCTCTTTTCAGAGAGCATAACGAGGAGTTCAAGAAGCGTATCGGGGTGGATCGGATAAAGGAAAGTTATGATTCCTACTTGCGCTCATATAAGCACCTTTCTGCTTTTGTGCAGGAAAAACGTGGTATAGAGGATGTTCTTTTACGGAATCTTGATCGTGTTTTTTATGATGACTTTGAACTGTTTCTCAGGACGAACAGGAACTTAAGTCCGAAGACAGTACATGAACACCTTTATAGACTGAAGAAGATGACTATGAGGGCTGTCAGTCAGGGAACAATACGCCGCGATCCTTACTGTCGTCTTCATCCGGAATTACCCAAACGGAAAAGTCGTCATCTGAAATTGGAAGATCTGAAGACACTGCTTACAACCCCGGTCGAGAAGCCACAGCTTCAGTTTGTCCGAGACATGTTCATTTTCTCCACCTTTACCGGACTTGCCTATGCAGATTTGAAAAGACTGACTGTTAATGATATTATACAATCTGAGGATGGTTCGTGGTGGATTCATATCCAACGTCAGAAAACAGGGACATTGTCTTCTGTACGGCTGTTGGATATTCCGTTGAAGATAATTGAAAAGTATCGGGAACAGCGTCATGATGACAAGGTTTTCAATTTATACAAGCGTGAGTATTTCATTATGCTTACCCGTAAGTTAGGTGAGGTATACGGTTTTGAACTCACATTCCATATGGCGCGACACAATTTCGGAACTCATATAACTCTTTCAATGGGCATTCCAATTGAAACGGTCGGTAAAATGATGGGCCATATGCGAATTGAAACTACGCAGCTTTATGCTAAAGTCACCGACAAGAAAGTAGATGAAGACATGAAACGTCTGAAGGCAGCTGGTCTAAGCCAAACATCCGGCTTATATGAGGAGGATATTATAGTAAGGAAACAGAGACGAAAATCCCAAAGCCAGCTATCAGAAAATAAAGAAACGACCTTGTAACGAGGCCGTTTCTTTTGCATTGTTTCATACCCATCGCTGTTCTTCCCTGCATCTTTTATATGCGTCGTCAAGAACTTTTTGTATGTCTGACTCTTTGTAAAGGGCTTTTCCCTGTACAAGATAGTAAGGTATCATACCGAGGGTCCGGTATTCCTGCAAGGTACGCCGGCTTACTTTCAACAGTTTTGAAAGTTCCTCGTCCGTGAGGAAATAATCACCGTGGAATGCGGGCCTTGGAGCCGTCCGTATTGCGTCTATCATGCGCTCCATGTTTTCCAGCCCTTTGAAAATAGTATCAATTCTCGGGTCTTTTCTGTTTATAAGATCGTAACTCATGGCTTTCTTTTTTGTGGGTGATAACTTGATTCCAACAGGCTTTGTACATCTTCCGGCTTATAGAAGAACTTGTTCTTGATCCGGGTGAAAGGCAACAGTCCTTTCTCGCGATATACCTGAAGTGTTCTCTTGGATATTCGGAGAATCCCGCATACCTCCTGATTGTCCATCCATTTTTTCAGTGCCGCGTCTTTGGTCTGACTACATATACCGGTGACTTTTTTCTCGATCATGCTGAGACGGACAACCAATTCGTCAAAGGTCTGTTTTTCCATACATATAATTTCCATACCGTCATTTTATTAGGGTTGAAGACCGAGTTCTTTTTTTATTCTCGCCGGCAGCACCTTCCCCTTCCTGTTCAGGAAGTCCTGGACTTCCGAAGCCTTGTAGTAGGTACGCCCGTCAATCATGTAGTATGTGACGAGCTTCTTCTGGCGGTAGCGTGCAAGGGTGCGTTTCGTAACGCCAAGGAGTTCGCACATATCCTGGTTGTCGAGCAGCTTGTCACCCTCAAGGGCGGCCGTCTGCCTGTTCATGCGGTTCAGTCTGTCATCTATCCTGTCAAACCGTTCCATTATCTGGTGGAGCATCATCTGGAATGTCTCCCTGTCTATCTGTATCATAATGAATTCTGTTTTTAGTGTAATAATTCCATTTTTTACACCGTGTTGCGCAACAGGTTTCATTATGATATAGGCCAAAACATAGACCAACGGAACATATCGCCACATAAAAGTATGACAAGTCATTGAGTAATAGGGAAATAAAAAATCAGCCCCATAAAAATGAGACTGATGGAAGTATTGCAAATGCAATATGTTGCAATGCCTTATTGCAATGTCTTGCAATAAACCAGGCGACAAATTCCGTTTTTGAATGTTTTGGATTTTACGGTTTTCCACTCTCCACGTGGCAGATGTTTTGAGACGGATTTATGGTTCGGACGAGTGGAAGGAAACAGGAAAATGATCATTTCATCTATGAGATGATAAACTGAGAGACCACGCAAAAGTTCTATACTTTCTTCGTCATGTATCTCGGCTTGATAAAGGATGGATGGGTCTGACATGTCTTTCTCGCACATGAAATCCACAAGCGGATAACCCGGATAGAGCCGGCGGGTACATTTGTCGCGCCCGTATGAGAATCCGTCCTTGTCGTCTCTCATCCATTGTAATAAGGGGTCGTCTTCAGCCGGAATGGAACCGTCTAATGTCATTGCTATCAGAACCTGTAACTTGGCCATACCTTTTTTCCTCTAAATGAAAAGCGTGAAACTCACGCACTATCAGGTAGAGGCTCTGGTAAGCCCATTGTAGAATCATGCATGAGCTCACGCTATAGGACATAGCATAAGCTACACGCAAAAGCCTCTACAATATCAATTTACCAGATTTCTACCTGAGACGTCTTGCGACTTATGTTGTAATGTTCGGCAAGGCTTAAAGCAATGCCGATATTTTCTCCTTATGTTGTGACTGTCATTCCTATATTACAAGGATTTCCAATCATATGCAAATGTAGGCATTTTATTCCAAACAGAAATATGGAATGACGGTTATTTGTCATTCAATCCATATTTTTTCATTTTCCGATATAGTGTGGACGGATCAATATGCAGTATGCCTGCTGCTTGTTTGCGACTCCCATGGCTGGTTTTCAATGCCTGTATTATCGAGTGTTTCTCTTCCGCATCGTTTTCAGGAAAAAGATTGATTTCATCGGTCGCCGCTTCCAGTTTGATATTCAGGTCGGCGGTTTCAATGAGCGGCTGTTTAGCCATAAGTACCGCCCTTCTTATCCTGTTATGCAGTTCCCGTACGTTCCCAGGCCAGCGGTAAGAGAGAAGCAATTGTTCCGCTTCAGAACTGAAGCCTTCTGTCGGTCTTTTCAGTTCTCCGGAAAACTTTTTTCTGAAATGATGAGCCAAAGGCAGAATGTCATCGGGGCATTCATGCAAGGAAGGCAGGACAATCTCAAATTCGCATAGCCGGTGGTATAGGTCTTCCCTGAACCGTTTTTCTTGTATTGCAAGTTGGAGATCTTCATTGGTGGCGGCTACAATTCTTACATTAGCCCGCTTTTCTTTGTTACCACCTATTGGGATGTATGTGCCTTCTTGCAAAACCCGCAGCAGCATGGCTTGGACGTCCAGGGACAAGGTCCCTATTTCATCCAGAAAGAGTGTTCCGCCTTTTGCCATTTCAAAATATCCGTCCTTGTTGGCGTCGGCACCGGTAAATGTTCCCTTTATGTGCCCGAAAAAGAGGGTGGGTGCAAGCTCTTTGGGTATGACTCCACAATTCACGGCGACAAACGGCATATCCTTCCGCTCTCCTATATAGTGGATACGCTGTGCAACCGATTCTTTTCCGGCACCGTTAGGACCAAGTATAAGCACAGAAATGTCAAATGGGGCGACTGTACTGACCAGATGTTCGACCTCCTGCATCTGAAGGCTGTTTCTGGGGAGCAAATCCTTGTTTTTGTCGCATATCACAGATTTGGGACGGAAAATATCTTTCAGTTGTCTTTGCAATTCGTCCATCTGTACCGGCTTTGCCAGATAGTCTTTGGCTCCCAGTTTTATGGCTTGTACAGCATCCGGTACTGAAGCATATCCGGTCATGATAATGAAAGGGATATCCATCCGTTCCTTCCGCATCCATTCGAGCAAAGATATACCGTCCCCTTCCGGCAGGCGTACGTCGGACAGCACAAGGTCGAAACTTTCTTTCTTGAGCAGTTTTCGTGCCCCTGGTTCATCTATTGTTATCTCTGCTTCATAACCGGATTTTTCCAACCTTTTTTTCTGTTGCCCGGCAAGCATGATGTTGTCTTCAACTATCAGTATTCTGTATTTCATTCATGTTTTCATTTAATTATGTCCGTCCATTTCCGATAATCGGCTTTTTGTCTCAGATATCAGCCGGTCTATTCTTCTGACAATTCTTTCCACATCATTGCGGAATGCTGACTCATCCGTATCTTCCACATACTCTTCATAGCTGTACGTTGCCGCCGACACCGGGTCCGGAAAAGGCCCGTGTGGCGAACATCGCGGCCTACACGCTGCTGGCGAAGGTCTACCTCACGTTCGGCAAGCCCGCCGAGGCCAAGACGGCCCTCGAAGAGGCGATGAAGAACACCTCCTACGGACTGGAATCGACGACGAAAAAGGTTTTCGACGTGGGTAACAAAATGAACCGGGAGATCATCTTCGCGCTCTACTACAACAAGACCAACGACAACGGCCACGGTTACTGGTACAGCGCCAACACAGATGTGTTGGCAGACATCAACAACCCCACACCAACCTTCAAGGCGATCTACGACAGCGAGAAGGACAACCGTCTACCGCTGATCAGCTCCTACACCAAGATTAAAGACAATCTCTTCGCCATGACCAAATGGTACGACACCTACGACGCAACCTACACAACGCAGGTGGGCAACGATTTCCCGCACCTGCGCTATGCCGACGTGGTGCTGATGTACGCCGAGGCGCTGGCCGAATCGGGAGGCAGCCTGGGCGACGCGCTGGAATGGCTCAATAAGACCCGCACGCGGGCCGGGCTCGACGAACTGACGACCGACGAGGTCAAAAGCCTAGCGGAGTTCCGCCGCGAGCTGGCCGCTGAACGGGGCCGTGAGTTCGCCCTCGAAGGCCACCGCTGGTTCGACCTCGTGCGGCTGGGGCTGGCCGTCGACTATTTCCGCGAAATGGGCTACTCACTCGATTCGCACAACCTGATCTTCCCGATCCCGCAAAACCAGATCGAAATCGTGAACAACCCGTCGATTCTCTGGCAGAATCCCGGTTTCAATTAACCAACCACTTAAGTCAGAACAAGCATGAAAAAGATAATCAACCTTTTGCTGATATCGTTCATCGCCGCGGGCCTCACCGCATGCTGGAGTGAGGATATCCCCGAAGCCGGAGCGGCCCGCCACCAGGTCACCGATCTCACCGCCACGCCGGGCGACGAGGAGGTACTGCTCTCCTGGAGCCTGCCCGAAGGCTGGAACCCGACGGACTTCATCGTCTACTACACCGATGCCGATTCGGAAACGGTCACCCTGCGCACGGGCGGCGAGATGAACTGCACGGTCGGCGGACTCGTCAACGACACGCAGTACACCTTCTACGTGCAGGCGGTCTACGGAAAACTCGTCTCGAACTACGTCGCCGCCGTCGGCAGACCCGCCACGACGCGGTTCCCGGTCACCGACCTCACGGTCGATGCGGGCGACTCGTTCGTGAGCCTCGCGTGGACCAAGCCCGCGACGACGGTGCTCTCCTACACGCTCTCCTACTACAACGAGGACACACCCGACAACGTCGAGCAACAGACGCTCGACAAGGACGCGACGAGCGTGACGCTTGACAAGCTGATCAACGACAAGAACTATTACTTCTCGCTGACGGCCAACTACGAAAAGGGCGCCTCGGAACCGGCCACCGCGAAAGCGATGCCGACCCTGGCGATCCCCTACATCCTCGACCGCGACAAGGCGGCCAAGAACCAGCCGATCACGTTCTCGTTCAACACCGAAGACTACCCGACGGCCACCGACGTGAAGTGGACCTTCCCGGGCGACGTCGTGAAGGAGGGAACCGTCGTGAAATACGGACTGGGCACGGTCGGCACACAGACCGTGAAGCTGAACGCCACGATCGACGGCAACGCCCGCTCGTGGACCCTCGAGGTCGAAATCCGCGAATACGTCATCTACAGCACCGACTGGGCGCAGGACGGCTCGAACTACAACGGATTCAAAGGCACTTGTCCGGTGTTCTCGCCCGACGGAAAGACCGTCTACATCATCACCTTCAACAAAGTCTCCGCCCTCTACGCCTTCGACGTCGTGACAGGCAATGAGAAGTGGCGTTACCTACCAACCTCCAAATCAGGAAGCTACAACATGCTCACCGTGAATCCCGTGACAGGCGACATTTACTACGGCACGACAAGCGCTGGACAGTTCTATGCCATCACGCCGGAAGGCGAGTTGAAGTGGATCTTCTCCGAAGCCGGTTCAATGAAGAGCGCCGCCCCGGCCGTCAATGCTAACGGAACAGTGGTTTACATTTGTGATGCTTTGGGTAAAGCCTTCGCCATAGACGCTGCATCGGGACAAAAGAAATGGCAGTTTTCAGCAGGAGATGCCGGAAGGGGCCTGCTGGTTAACGGCAGCGAGCTGCTGATCGGAACGCAAACCGACGCTTTCTTCGTCAATATTGAAACCGGCGAACAAATCGCCAAGGTTACCCTTGGCTGCGAAATGTCCGACATCACCGGATTTGCCGTCAACAGCGACAAAACCCTTGCTTATTTTGGTGGCAGAAATGGTTATATAGGGGCCGTTAACATAAAAACACATGAAGCGATAAAATCGTTGGTAGTAGAGAAAGACAATCCCAACCTCCTTTATGAGCCCGTTGTGGCCCCCAACGGTTCGGTCTTCGCCGGTTCGAAAAACGGTTCGGTCTACAACGTGAAGGGCGACCTTTCGGCCGTCAACTGGGAGTACGTCCACACCGGCAGCTCCCTCGCCAACGCCTTCAATTACTCCCACCCGTGCGTCGACAGCGAAAACCGCTTCTACATCACTTCGGGACAGACCTCTAACACGACCTACATCTTCGATGCCAGCGGCAACGTGGTTGATTCTTGGACCTACGAGAGCGGCGACAACAACCAGAAGCAGATGGGCGGCAACAACTATCTCGACGGAGTCATTTATTCGGCTTTCATCGGCGGCTCAAGCAAGAACGGCGTTTTCGTCGGCAAATACGTCGGCGGCGAACGCGCATCGAGCTGGAGTACCCATGGCGGCGACATTTGTGGATCGTGCTGCGTCAAATAATTGAATCAAGAGACGCCGGGAATCCCCGGCGTCTCCTTTCACCAGCCAAAATAAAACAATGAAGAAACTACTGCTCATAACGATAACCTTTCTGCTGACTGCTGGATCCGTCCGGGCCGAATACCCCCTGGGCGTATCGCTCGGCATGGTGAAGGTCCCTGAGCCCGAAAAACTCGCGCAGATCAAAGCCGCGGGCATCGACCACGTGGAGGTTGTCTTCAACTATTTCTGGCGCAACGCTCCCGAGAACGAATGTTACACCCGGGCCTACCGCGTCAAGGCGCTGCTCGAAGAAGCCGGACTGAAAGTCTGGTCCTGCCACCTGCCGTTCAGCCGCCAGCTCGACATCTCGGTACCCGATCCGGCGCTGCGCGAACAGAACGTCGCGCTTATGGAGCGGATGATCCGCCTCGCGTCGATCTTCGGCCCGCAGCGGCTCGTGCTCCATCCCAGTTCGGAGCCGATCGCCGACGAAGAACGGGAGATCCGCCTGCAGAACTCGGCCAACTCCATCGGTCGCCTCGCGCTGTCCGCCAAAGAGATCGGCGCGGTGCTCTGCATCGAGAACCTGCCCCGCACGTGCCTGGGCCGCGACTCGGGCGAGCTTATGCGGCTCATCGCCGACTACCCCGAAGTCATGGTCTGCTTCGATTCGAACCACCTGCTCAAAGAGGAGCATGCGCACTTCTTCGAGGCCGTCGGCAACCGCATCGGCACGATCCACGCTTCGGACTACGACCGCAAGGACGAACGTCACTGGCTGCCGGGCGAAGGCGTCATCGACTGGCCTGATTTCCTCCGCCGCCTACAGGCTTCCGGCTACAAGGGAGTTTTCATGCACGAAGTCCGCGCCGGGGTGAACGCTACGCCCGAAAATGTCGTAAAAGCCTACAAAGAGGTTATTCTCGGCAAAATGAAAAAATAACCCAATCAAATGCCACAAATATGAATAACATAATAAAATTCTATTTGCTCCGAGGCTTGCTACTTTTCTGCACAGGAATAGGATTACTCGCCGTGGGTTGTTCTAATGACAACGACGATTCGTCCCGCGAACTCGCTTCGAAAACCAATTTAACGCTAACGGAATACTACAATGAGCAAGGAACAATAACGGTGCCCGCCTGGGAGAGGAATAACAAGGCCGGACTGTTCGTTACGGACCAAAACGCTCCGGAAGCCGTCTATACAGCACCGATCCAGTCGGGATCACAAAAATCGCTCTTTCTCTTCACGCTCGACGCACCGCAACATGCAACTTCGACGGTCGTCGCATTTTGGCCCTCGGATGCCAATCTCCGCTGTGAAAACGGCACGTTAAAAACTGTCATCCCTACGATGCAAACGGGTTTTGTCACCCCGATTCTCGTCGGCAAGGCCACAGCACAACTCAATGCCTACGAGGGTTGCAGTATGGAACTGAAAAACCTTTTCTGCACGATGTATATCAGCGTCAAGAAAGGCCACTATTCAGTCAGCAAAGTGGTCATAAAGGCCAACGGCGGCGAAGCAATTGCAGGGGAATTCACCGTTGACATCGATGACTGGTCAACATCAGCATCAGAACAGACGATCACTGTAACACTGCCCACCCCCATGGATTGTTCACAGGAAACACAACTGATACCCGTTATGATCGCCCCTGCGACACTCTTGCAAGGGTATACTGTGACCATCTACGATTCCAAAGGCGAAGATATAGCTTTAATCAAAAAAACAGAACCGGTGACCTTGGAGGCCGGAGGCAAGCTCGACACTGATTTGATGGCAGGCCCGGCCTTCCCGAGCCAGTGGATCTTCTCGGCATCGACTGTCGGACAGTACAACTCCTCGTGGAGCGCTTCGAACATGCTTCCGTCGACCTCGGGCAGTTCGGGTTATATATCCGTCGTACGCGGCGAGGCCAACGTCGGGCGTGAATTCACCCGCACGGTCAATTCATACCGTCCCTCCGTCTCGACAATGGTCGAAGGTGACTACTGGCTCTACACCCTGCCCGTAAGGCGACTCGAAGCCGGTACGGCCGTAGAGTTCGACGCCACGATGGCCGGCGAAGCCAATTCGCCCAAATACTTCATCGTGGAGTATCTCGACGGAGGTGTCTGGAAGAGCGTCGAAGAGGACCTGCTCACCGCACCCGAGGACCCCTCGATCCGTTATTCCTACAAGTGCTCGGGCGTGGCCACAGGAACCAACTACCAGCACGCCAGCATCATGCAGACCATCCGTTTCACCGATCCCGTCGAGGGTGCGGTGCAGATCCGCTGCCGCGCTGTGGGTCCTTACACCTGCACGGGTGGTACACAAGACATTTCGGCTGACGACTCAGCAAGTCAATTACCCCAATTCGGGTTCTCGGGCTCTTATGTCCAGAACCTCGGCACGGCGGTCCCGGGCGACACGAAAAAGGTGCTCTGCCTCGGCAACTCGTTCTCCTATTACAGCAACCCGGCGTGGATGCTCAAAGAGATCGCCTGGAACGAAGGCCACTATCTCAATGTCAAGGGGCATTTCAAGGGTTCGCAGAATTTCGGACAGCAGTTGGGGCTGTCGTTCTCGACCGACGCCATCGACATCGGAGGCTACGACTACGCCTTCATTCAGGACCAGAGCCAGAATCCCGCGACCTACGGACGCGACGGCACGGCGTCAATAGCTGCCAACTGCACGGCATTGGCGGACAAAATTCGGGCGAAATCGGCCTCCTGCAAAGTCATTCTCGAACAGACCTGGACCTTCTCGGCCAGCAGCTACGGCGGATTCACCGACTTCGCGACTTTCGAAAACTACAATGCCAAGGGTGCACGTGCCATGGCAAAAGCCGCCGGAACGTGGATATCGCCGATCGGCGAAGCGTTCCGTATCGTGCGCGAAGGCTCTTCGGGCATCAACCTCTACCACACCGACAATAAGCACCAGTCGGTCTACGGCGCCTACCTGAAAGCCTGCGTCAACTACCTCGTGCTCTACGGGGAGGCGTTCGGCAGCTCGCCCGCCGACTGCGGCATCGAGGCATCGAAGGCCGCCTACCTGCGCAGCGTCGCCGAACAGGTCGTACTGGGACATGAAAACGAATACTTAATCCAACGATAACCGATGATACGAACAATCAACAAACTGCTGATCCTCGCAGCGGCTCTTTCGGGAGCCGCCTGCGGGGAGCAGGCCGGCACGCCGCAGGAAACCTTACCTCCGGAAACGTCATGAAAACCTGCAGCAAAGTCATTCTTAATAAAATAAAAAACGTTGAACAATGAAACGCTTTTCATTGAATAAAATTCGAAAATCAATATGGTTCGGAATAGGATTCGGAATGACCGCATATTTCATGGCGGGCTGCTCCGATAACGATTCCTCGGAATACATCGAATTAGCCGCAAAAATCACCCTGACCCAGTCAGAATATTACAACAACGAAGGAGAAACAACGCTTCATCCATGGACAAAAGACGATAAGGCCGGCATTTTCGTCATCAGGGACAACTTTTTGCAGAAGATCAACATCTCCCCAATTCAGACACAATCGCCGAAATCGCTTTTTCTGCTCAATTTCAAGGCCCCGAAACATAGCAATGCAACATTAGTGGCTTTCTACCCAGCCGATGCGAATCTCATATATGAGGACGACATATTGAAAACGACGATACCCACAACGCAGACAGGAACCGTCGCTCCACTTCTGATCGGACAAACAACAGGTCGCATCGACTCTTACGAAGGGTTGCACATGGAGTTGAAACACCTGTTCAACACCATGTATATACCTGTTTGGGGAAGCCATGCAATTGCCAAAGCCGTTATACAGGCCAACGGCGGGGAAGCCATCGCCGGAGAAACTTCAATCAGGCTTAAGGACGGTGTTATTTGCGCATCGGAAAAGAGTGTTACCGTAAAGTTTTCCACACCGCTGGACTGCTCGGCTGAGATCAAACTGATCCCGGTTATGCTCGCGCCTGTAACCCTGTCGCAAGGATACTCCGTGACCATCTATGACATTAACGGGATTTCATATACTGTTTCATCGGACAAGCCAATCACGCTGACAGCCGGCGGCAAGGCTGATGCTGACGAGGCCCGTTCGCCTTATGTCATCGAAACCATCTCTTTCAACATCCGTGTCGACAACCCCTCCGATGGAGACAACATCTGGAAGAATCGTAAACAAGCCGTCATAACGATGATAAACAGGCAACAGCCGACCATAATGGGTTTACAAGAAGCACAACCCCATCAAATCACTTATTTGGCAAAACAGTGCCCGGAATATGCTTGGTACGGATTAGGACGCGATACCGGTGAAGCACCTCCCAAAACGGAAACATATGCCTCTGAAGAGTGTATGGCCATCTTTTTCCAGACATCAATAGTCGAAATGCTGGATAAAGGAACTTTTTGGCTGTCAGAAACGCCTAACATACCCTCGAAGGGTTGGGATGCCAATTACAACCGAAGTTGTACATGGGCGTTATTCAGACAAAAAACAACCGGCAAGCGGTTCTATTTTTTCAACACGCATCTCGACAACTCCGGCACTGTGGCTCGAAAAGAATCTATCAAATTAATTATAAATAAAATAGAGGAGGTCAACTCAGAACAACTTCCGGTATTTCTTACTGCTGATTTCAATTCGGATACCGATGAGAGTTGTTTCAATCCGTTGCACCAAGTAATGAAAGATGCCCGTGCGACTGCTCCTGTCACAGATCAGGAAGCCACATACAACGGCTACAAAACATCTGGAACCCGTAAACTTGACCATATCTTTTATGATAACGGATGCGTGGCAAGCATTTTCCAAACTCTGAAAGAAAATTATGGTGCTCCTTATATCTCGGATCATTATCCGGTAAGAACTTGTTTCGTTTTATTTTAAGATCTCAATAAAAATGCGACACAAAAGATTTGAAATTATGAATAGCTTAAAACTCCGCCTGTTCCGGGTTCTGCTGCTCTGCGCCGGAACGGGACTCCTCGTCGCGGGCTGCTCGAACGACGACGACTCGCCCCGGGAACTCTCTTCGAAAACCACCCTGACGCTGTCGAAATACTACAACGACAAGGGAGCGACAACGCTGCCCACCTGGGGCAGAAACGACAAGGCCGGACTGTTCGCCGCAGACCAAAGCGTCCCGGAGGCCGTCTATGCGGCGCCGATCCAGCCGGGATCGCAAAAATCGCTCTTTCTCTTCACGCTCAGCGCGCCGCAGCACGCCGCTTCGACGGTCGTCGCTTTCTGGCCCTCGGACGCCGATCTCCGCTGTGAGAACGGCACGCTGAAAACCGTCGTTCCCACGGCGCAGACGGGTTCCGTCGCCCCGATTCTCGCCGGCAAGGCCACGGCGCGGCTCAACACCTACGAGGGTTGCAGCATGGAGCTCACGAATCTCTTCTGCACGATGTACGTCAGCGTTAAAAAGGGCAACTACTCGGTCAGCAAGGCGGTCGTAAAGGCCAACGGCGGCGAAGGGATCGCCGGAGAGCTCACGATCGGCATCGACGACTGGTCGGCATCGGCATCGGCTCAGACGATCACCGTGACGCTGCCCGCACCCCTCGACTGTTCGAAAGAGACGCAGCTGATACCCGTAATGATCGCCCCCGTGGCCCTGTCGCAGGGCTACACCGTGACCCTCACCGACACCGACGGTAATTCGTTCTCGGTCGGGAAGACGGAGCCCGTGACCCTGGAGGCCGGGGGCAAGCACGACACCGACGACGCCCGTTCGAGTTTCGTGACCGAACTGGTCTTCTGCGGCGACAACATGGTCTACATGATCGACGCCGGGCTGGCCAACGAAACCACCTACAAGGATGCGGTCACATGGAGCTGGGACGCGACCGAAGCCGCCGCCGTGCTCGGGCTGGACAAGAGCCGCTGCAACCACCTCGACGACTGCAAGCCGGTGGACAACGGCAAGAAACTCCTGTGCACCAGCTCCTACAACTGGTGCGTGCTGCTCGACATCGCCACGAAGGAGGTGCTGTTCCACACCACGGCGACTCCCAACGCCCACTCGGCGGAACTGCTGCCCGGCAACCGCATCGTCGTGGCTTGTTCCGGAGGCGAAAGTTCTGGGAATAACTCTATACAACTTTACGACATCTCGCAGCCCAACCGGATTCTCTACCAGTCGGCGCTCGGCTCGGCGCACGGCGTCGTGTGGAACGAAACGACCCAGCGCCTCTATGCGATCGGCGGCCAGAGCCTCCAGATCTACAAACTCAAAGACTGGGAGACGGCAGCCCCGTCGCTCGAACTGGAAAAGACCGTACAGACGCCCCAGGGAGGTCTGCACGACATGAGCTACGTCAATTCGAACACGCTCTGCATCGGCGGACGCCGGGCCTATCTCTACGACATCGGCGCCAACCGGTTTACCGAAATGATGCTCTTCAGCGCATCGACAGCTATCAAATCGATTAACTACAACGACGAGACGGGCGAACTGTGGTACACGGATTCCACCAACCCCGAGGGCTCGCAAAGCTGGTCGACACAGACCATCCGCTACTCCACGGACAAGAACGCCTCGACAGAGACACGAACGATCAAAGTTCCCGACCTGGATGTCTATAAAGTCCGCGTGATGAACTGGTAACACGAAGCGGATTCCAACAGAAAATCGTGTATGTCCACGCGAATACACGATTTTTCTTACTATATATTTAACATTATTATTGCCTTCAATCCAAACAATCCATGAAAAAACTGCTTATTCTTCTTTCAGGACTGCTGCTTTTACAAACCTCCTGTTCACACACCGAATCCGCCCCCGGCACCCGTGCCGAACGGGTCGTTTCGGAGATTCACAACCCCGCCTCGAAAAAGGTGCTTGTCGCCTGCCACCGGGGCGACTGGCGCAACTGGCCCGAGAACTCCCTGGCGGCCATCGAGTCGGTGATCGGCATGGGGGCCGACATCGTTGAGATCGACCTTGCGCTGACCTCCGACAGCGTGCTGGTGGTCTGCCACGACCGGACGCTGAACCGCACGACGACGGGCAAAGGTCTCATCGCCGAAATCCCCTACGACTCCATCCAACGGTGTTTCCTCAAATCGGGCCACGGCGTGGCCACGTCGCACCGCATGCCGACGCTTCGTGAAGCGCTGGAGCTCTGCAAGGACCGCATCGTGGTCAATATCGACAAGGGCTACCAGTACTATGACCTCGTGCAGCGCCTCTCCGAGGAACTCGGGGTCACCGGACAGCTCCTCATCAAAGGCAAAAGCCCCGTCGCAGACGTCGCCGCGAAGTTCTCCCGCTACGAGCACAACATGATGTACATGCCCATCATCGACATCCTCAAACCCAAAGGGCAGGCGCTCTTCGCCGAATACCTCGGCACGGACACCGTACCCCTTGCCTACGAGGTTTGCTGGTCGGAATACACCCCCGCAGTCGAAGCCTGCATGAAAAAAGTGGTGGCCGGCGGCTCGAAACTCTGGGTGAACTCCCTGTGGCCGTCGCTCTGCGGAGGTCTCTGCGACGATGCGGCCTTCGAAGGCGACCCGGCGGCCGTCTACGGCAAACTCGTCGATATGGGCGCCACCATGATCCAGACCGACCGTCCCGAACTGCTGATCTCCTACCTCCGCGCACGCGGACTGCACGACTGACCCCATGAGCCGCATCACCGACTTCTACCGCATCAGCCCTCCCGCCCCCGGGCGCGAGATGGACGACGACGCCCGCTCGAAGTACTACCGACGTCTGCGCCTGCAAGCGTTCGTCGCCGCGACGCTCGGATACAGCCTCTACTACGTCTGCCGCACGAGTCTCAACGTCATGAAGAAGCCCATTCTCGACAGCGGATCCCTCGACGCGTCCCAGCTGGGCGTCATCGGATCGGCCCTGCTCTTCGCCTATGCCGTCGGAAAGTTCGTAAACGGATTCATCGCCGACTACTGCAACATCAAACGCTTCATGGCCACGGGACTCATCGTCTCGGCTGCCGCAAACGCCCTGATGGGACTGCTGGGGCTGGCGCATTCCGTAGTTCCCACGGCCGTGATATTCGCGGCATTCGCCGTCATGTGGGGACTGAACGGATGGGCGCAGTCCATGGGAGCGCCCCCGGCCATCATATCCCTCTCGCGGTGGTATCCCCTCCGGGAACGGGGAACCTACTACGGATTCTTCTCCGCAAGCCATAACCTCGGGGAGTTCTTCTCGTTCCTCTTCGTGGGTTCCATCGTGACATTCGCAGGCTGGCAGGCCGGGTTCTTCGGATCGGCACTTGCAGGTGCAATAGGCGTTGTCATCGTCCTGTGCTGGCTTCACGACACCCCCGAATCCAAAGGACTGCCGCCCGTAGAGGCCCTGGCCCACGAGAAACCAGCGCCGGGAGCGGACAAATCCGTTCGGGAGATTCAAAAACAAGTGCTCCGCACCCCGGCCGTATGGGTGCTGGCGGCGGCAAGCGCATTCATGTACATATCCCGATATGCCATAAACGGATGGGGAGTGTTGTTCCTCCAGGAGGCCAAGGGATTCTCGGATGTAGAGGCGATTTCCGTAGTCTCGATAAACGCACTGCTGGGAATACTCGGAACCGTGCTCTCGGGATGGTTCTCGGACAAACTGTTCAAGGGAGACCGAAAGATACCCGCCCTGCTGTTCGGCATACTGAATTCCCTGGCGCTGGTCCTGTTCCTCTACGGAGGAAATGCCATGTGGGTGAACGTTCTCTCGATGGTCCTGTTCGGAATAGCAATCGGAGTGCTGATCTGTTTCCTCGGAGGACTCATGGCCGTGGACATCGTGCCCCGAAAGGCGACGGGGGCCGCGCTGGGAATGGTGGGTATAGCGTCCTACTGCGCTGCCGGAATTCAGGACGTGGCCTCAGGATGGCTTATCGATGCAAACATCTCGGTAACGGCAGACGGAATGAAACACTATGACTTCGGACCGGTGGCCGTATTCTGGATTACAGCGTCCGTCATCTCCTTCCTGCTGCCGCTGCTGAACCGAAAACAAAATACAGAAGCATGAAAAGACTGACATACCTGCTCCTTTGCCTGCTGATGCCGGCAATGGCCGCCGCAGAAAACGCTCCGGTAAAATACACGGATGCAGCAAATCTCACGATCGTCAACAAAGCCCAGCCGGGTGGCCCGGCGTTTCAGCGCATAGACGTAGCCCGTTATCCCGAGCTGACCCCGACGGTCACGCGATATTACCGCTACTCCACGGGGCTGGCCGTGGTGTTCCGCACCGACAGCCGCAACATCCGCGCCCGGTGGACCACCGTCAACAAACTCCCGGGGGCGAATACGACGCTCATCGCCCAGCGCGGACTCGACCTCTATATCCGCCGCGACGGCAAATGGGTGTTCGCCGGGGTCGGGGTGCCGAACAAATCCGGGACGCAGCACGAAGCCCCCATTGTCGAGCACATGGATACGACGATGAAGGAGTGTCTGTTGTACCTCCCGCTGTACGACGAGATCGCCGGCCTCGAAATCGGAACCGACGAAGGAGCGCTGTTGGAAGCCGCTCCCGACCCCTTCCGCCACCGGATTGTGGTGATCGGGTCGAGCATCACGCACGGCACTTCGGCTAGCCGTCCGGGAATGGCCTACGCCGCACGCCTGGGCCGCACCCTGGGATTCGGGTTCATCAACCTCGGGGCCAGCGGGCAATGCAAGCTCGATACATTCTTCGCGCGCATCGCCGCGGAGACCCGGGCCGACGCCTTTCTGTTCGACACCTTTTCGAACCCGTCGGCCCAACAGATCGACGAGCGGCTGGAAGGGTTCGTCCGGCGCATCCGCGAAAGCCATCCCACGACGCCGTTGATCTTCCTCCAGACGGAGGTGCGCGAAAGCGGAAACTTCGACCTGAAAAAACGGGCTTTCGAAGACGCTAAGCGGGAAGCTGCCCGGAAAGGGATGGAGAAAATCCTCGAAACGGACAAAAACATCTGGTTCATCAATCCCGGCATGGAGCTGGGAGACGACCACGAGGCGACCGTCGACGGCGTACACCCCACGGACCTCGGGTTCGAACGGATGCTGAAGAAAGTTCAGCCACAAATTATTCGAATATTGCAGAAACACGGAATAAAATAATTTCTATGTTTGATTTTTCTGTATAAATTACAAGCTTTCCCATATCATATTGTTTTTTATCTTTTATAACTTTTGTGATTTGTAAGTATCTGAATGAACCCAATATTTCCACTCGCAATTTCAACTTCCCATTGAACAAAAAAGTATGCTAAATAAAAGAGCATTGATAGGGCCCTCCAGTAAAATACTGGGATAAGTCTGACTGCGAGTCTACGAGAATTCGGGTTCAATTCACATCAATATTACCGTATCCGATGTAAGCATTAGGAATTGCGAGTCTTTCCCAAAGGCGAATTCATTTAATTAAACCCACAAAAGATATGATGTTGATGGTCGAAAATAGATAGAAAATTCGAAATGTCGTTTAAACTGTCAAAAAACTATAAAAAAATGGCAGGTAATCAGCTTTATACTTATGCGTAAGGGTGATTTATATTCCAGCAATATCAATTTAGAGCTGATCTCCGAATAGCTTCAATACTAAATTGATTACTTTCCAGAGATAGAACGCTTGTAATACAGCACTGTATTACAAGCGTTCTATCTCTGGTTTAGATCGTGACCACCAACATTATCCCAACAAGTATCTCTACCAAACTGCTTCTTACTGGGTGATTAAAAATACCAGAAACCGGTAGTCTCGCTCATCATTTTGACGCTCAACGCCAGACTTGCCACTATGTATAACTTAAATCGTTGTGGCTGTTTGCGGGATGAAATTCAGGCAGAAAGTATAGGGCCTGTTATTGACGATAAGAAACTCTGTGCTGTAAAGAATTACATGTGGTGAATTGCAATGCTGTGCCAGAAAATCTTTTTCCCACCATATACAAGTTCCCGTAACGGTCGTCTGACAAAAAACTTCTGGAAGACTACTAGGAGGGGACTAAAGTGATGGATATATGATTTATGGCTTTTTCGAAAGGCCGCAAGACCACAAGTGCTGAAACTATGGATGAAGATATTTTTGCCAGAATGCCTCAAAATGAATTGAGCAATAGAAACCTCAGAAGATACCTTTAACAAGTGATGAAAATTCCACGGCATAAACGTATCTTAAGTGACCTTTTTATCTACTGATATGCTGCAAACATGACAAATTCTGTCAAAAAGATACAATTTATCGAATGCTTATGAATTAAATGCATATGTGGAAATATTGACAAAGATTCCATTTTTTCAAATACTAATCAAAATATCTACAGGGATATCCCTACTGCAGAAAAATTAGATCTACATTTCCACGATTTCACTCCAATTATTGCAACTCTATGTGATCCAACGGATAAAAAGACTGCTTGACGAATACTAAGTTATACACAGATCAAATTGCGAACTTTGCAAGAACATTTTATCATGGATAAAGTTCCGATTTCATTGCCGCTTTATTGGTCGAAAGAGTATTCGGCAATCAGTGTTTCGAAGATACTTTGCAAACTCGATCGGATGGCTTTACCACCTTTCGCTCTGGCAGATAGTTCGGCAGCTCTGTTCAATTTGGTCGTTCGAGTTTTTGAGGACACATTACATATTAAATTCGGTAATCCAACCGATGTTAAATGCCGTGTCTTGGAATGCAAGAAGGATCGCACGAAATTTACTGAAGCATTACTTTATTCCTTGAATAAGGATGACGAGTGATTTCTTCCGGACAGATATTCAGGCATGCAATTCTGTATTCTAAAAATTCCTACTTTAACAAAACAAACGAAGCTGAATTCTTTACAGTTCGGACTATAGAAACTTGGACAAAAGCTAATTTATCGTCTTGTCTAAAACATCTCTCAACCGATGATTTCAAAGGATAGAACAGGATACTCTTGATTCTACCTATAAAGTTATAGTGATATGTTTCATAACCTTACCTTTCAATCGTCTCTCAACCTACTCACACGCCACTGATCATCCTACTTGATACGACGATAAAACAGGTTACCAGAGAAAACCCTTGTAAGCGTCGCGACTCAAATCGAAGCTTCTGCGGACAAATGTCAAAATCCGGTTGGTCTTTACTCAATTTCAGTATACGTCTATTGCCAATCCGATTCCGGTCGAGGCTTCGAAATCTCCACTCTTCTTGTTGAGAAGTTACACCGGGTAATGCGTTACCTTTGTTACAATATTAGTTAGACTTTTTGACTTATTAGTCAAAACGGGTGCTGAAACGCCTCAAAAACAGGAAAACGCCACGC
>OCHV01000622.1_pt1 | contig 27789 bp, 16 predicted proteins | sample 1538461 | NCBI WGS metagenome assembly OCHV01 (sample SAMN04571692, study PRJEB22368) | human gut metagenome | biome: human gut; material: stool | host: Homo sapiens | place: Luxembourg | collected 2012-08-03 | reverse complement strand
GGATAGCTTCAACACTTTTTTCAAAGCATCTGCCTCCATGCTACCTCGGGGAACCGTAACCAAACCACATCCGGAACAGAACAAGGCGATGTTTTGAGAGACCAATCCTGCGTCTAACGCTCCAAAGCGCTCGCGCATTTGCGGTGTGCCCACGTTGCCGAACTTAGAAATATCAGAAACCATCAATAGACAAGCGGGAGCTGAGTTCACGGAGGTTTGCTTTCCTCCGATCAGTGGACGGTGATCGCCTTCCGCTACCGGGTTCAGTTGATGGGCTTTCGGATCATACAGATAAGCGCCCTCTTCCATCAATACGTAGACATCCACATCTTGCTTATTCAAGGCGGAAGCGGCGGTACGTTTCCCATCCTCCCGGTTGATACCGATAGCGGCCCACATCAAATCGGAAAGATCTTGTAGGCTGAGTTTCTTGTTGGCGAACTCACGCTCGGAATGACGATCTGCCAAGGCTTTCATCACCGAAGCGCCTCGGGTCTTGTCGGGAGCGTTTAACTTAATGGCTTTTAAACTTTGGGCTTGCAGACTCGTCAAACCCAACATCAAAGTGGCTAATACACAAAAGATAGTTCTCATGACATTGTATTTTAAAGAATTACGAATGCAAAAATAACAATATATTCGTTTTCTCAAAGATTCCTAGGATTATTGTGCAACCTGTTTTACTTGATGTCCGTCTATATATGAAAAAATACTCTTTTTTCAGACTTCTTTAGAAGAAAAAGGAAATATGAACATTATTAATGACTTTATTTGTACGATGAAATCGTAAATAGTGTAATTTGCAGTAAAATGTATTATTTTTATAGTGATAGATGAACGTATGAAAGAGAAATTATTTACCTTATTTTGGGTACTGTTCCTTGCGCTTCCTCTGTATGCGCAGGCTGATAAAACCGGTTCCTATTCAATTAAGGGACAGGTGTTAGATTCGCTGAGTAACGAGTCCGTACCCTATGCGACGTTGAGAATTGCTTTTGCGAAGACCCCCGATAAGCCGGTCAAGCTTTTAGCGTGTGATGTGGATGGTAAGTTTCAGACACCTTTAAGCAGTGCCGGCAAATATATCATCTCTATGCAATCTATAGGAAAAACTCCTGCCGAGAAAATATTTACGATCTCGGATAAACAGAGGAACTTGGATTTGGGTAAGTTATATATGCAGGAGGATAACCAGCGGCTGGGGGAAGTGACGGTTACGGCGCAGAAACCTTTGGTGAAGGCTGAGATCGATAAACTTACCTATAGCTTGGAAGATGATCCGGAGGCACAGACAAACAATACATTGGAAATGCTGCGCAAGGTACCGATGGTAACCGTGGACGGAGATGACCAAATCCAATTGAAAGGCTCCACGAACTTCAAGATCTACATGAATGGTAAACCCTCTAACCTGTTGAGTAATAATCCTGCTGAGGTATTAAAGAGTATGCCGGCCAATTCCGTGAAAAACATAGAGGTGATCACAGACCCGGGCGCTAAGTATGACGCCGAGGGTATCGGTGGTATTATTAATATCATTACAACGAAAAATGCTTTACAAGGATATACTGGTACGGTTCGTGTGAACGGTAGTTCGTTGGGGCGTGTCGGCGGTGGTGGTTATGTATCTCTAAAAGCCGGAAAATTAGGACTTACCGCCAACTATAACTATAATCGGGAGCGGGACCCATGGAATGACGCTAACTCCGTACGGGAAGATTTGCAAAATGACGGGGAACACTTCTTGACACAAAATGGACGTAGAAAGAGCCGTGGACCGTTCCAATTCGGTTATTTGGAGGGAAGTTATGAGATCGACTCTTTGAATCTATTGACCGTTGGCGCGAACTTATTCCGTGGCGAGATGAAAAGTTTCTCGGAGTATAACGTGAATATGCAGGATATCAATTATAATCCGGTCTACAGTTATAACCGTAACTCGGAAACGACAGAGACATTTGGTTCTACGGACGTGAACGTGGATTACCAGCACTCTACCCATAAGAAAGATGAGTTGCTGACGGTCTCTTACCGTTTCAGCCATTCTCCGAATGATAGTAAGGATTATACGGAATTAGAGAATGTCGTGAATTACAATCCTTGGCTCGGCTATCCGCAAAATAATATCAATAAGGCTTCTACGAATGAGCACACCGGACAGGTGGATTATACGACTCCTACATGGAAGGACCAGACCTTGGAGGTTGGCGCGAAATACATATTCCGCCAGAGCCGGAGTAATACAGATCGTACCGCTTTCAACGATTCGCTGAATATATGGGAAGATGTTACTTCCAAGGATAGCCATTTCCGTCATACCCAACATATCTATTCCGCTTATCTGGGCTATTCGATGAAGTTTGATAAGTTTGGCGTGAAAGCGGGTGTCCGTGCGGAAGGAACTTCTTTGGATGTGAAATACGAGATGGCTCCCGATATGAATTTTGACACCCATTATTTCGACGTGGTGCCAAACGCTACGATCTCTTATCAACTGAGCATGGCGCAACAGCTTCGCTTGGGATATAATATGCGTATCCAGCGTCCGGGTATCTGGTATTTGAATCCTTATGTAAACAATGCGGATCCGCAGAATATATCCTTCGGTAACCCGAATCTGGACTCTGAGAAAAGTAATAATATTAACTTGAACTATAGTATGTTCGCCCAGAAATTCAGCATTAACGCGAGCGCTACTTATACGTTCGTGAATAATTCGATCGAGCAATATACCTTTATCGATCCGAAGAACCCGGGTATTTTCCAGACTACTTATGGTAATATAGGAAAGAAACAATCTACGGGCTTGTTCGTATACGCAAATTGGAACCCGGTTCCTTTGTTCCGTATTTATATGAATGGAGGTGTGGATTATACGGATTTGAAGAGCGATATGAATGATATGGCGAACAGTGGTTTCAGCGGTCGTATATTCGCCGGTACGCAGTTTAATTTCCCGATGGATTTTCGCTTGAACTTGCATGGAGGATATTTCTCTCCTTGGATTCAGTTGCAGGGTAAACGTTCTCCATTCTATTTTACGGGAATCTCCGTAAATAAGGATTTCTTGAAGAAAAAGCTCTCGGTTCAGTTGTCTTTCCAGAACCCGTTCTGGAAACGAATGAAGATGGAAAACACTTCTTCAGACGATACGTTCTTCCGCCGTGAGACCAATTACCGAACGATGCGCATGTTACAAGTTAGCGTATCCTATCGTTTCGGTACCTTGAAAGATGCTATCAAGAAAGTAAAACGCGGTATCAATAACGATGATGTGAAGAGCGGCGGCTCTGGCGGCGGCGAGCAGCAGATGTAAGTACAGGATTGAACACGGAACACACAGCGATACACTGAGGTCTATAGTATCAGTCCGTGTGTTTCGTGTATTCCGTGTTCAATATAATAATTAAACTTTTTCTTTTGCCGTCTTCTATATACTTTCTATCTTTACGATCCGAAAAACAGTTGGAGAATGAAGAATAGACTATTTGTTAACAATAATACCATTATACTATTCCTTTTTATTATAGGTAGTTTCCTATTCATAGAGTTGAATTTTCGGTATTGGTATCGTTTTCTGGAGCAGTATATGATGTTTCAGACTACCGGTAGTTATTTCCAAGACCGATTGGCCGAACCGGGTGGATTGAATGAATATGTGACTGAGTTCTTATCGCTTGCGTTTATCCATCCTTATGGGGCTTCGGTAGTGATCGCTTTATTATTAGGACTGATCTCCGGTTGTTTTTTCCTTTACTTACAAGCTTGTGGGGTGCGTGCCTCTATGTTGGCGGCTATTCTTCCCTCTTTTTTAATTTGGATCTATCCGCAGGAGTCAATCGCCTTGTTGACGATGCTCGCTTTCGTGCAGGTTCTTGCGTATTTGTATACTTCAATCAAGATTGATTGGCTTCGTTATCTCTTTGGCTTCTTGTTTTTGGGGGGCTCTTATTTTTTTGCGGCACCCGCTAATTTATTGTTGGCCTTATTGATCGCGGTTTATGAGTGTTGTGCTAAAGAGGATAAGGCTCGTTTTGGAGTAGCCATTATCGCTATCGCTTGGGGAGGTTTGCTACCGTTGATCGCCATGCGTACGGTTTATATTCTTCCGATGCGGGAAGCTTTTTTCAGCAAACATCTATGCCATCCCGAATATCCGATACCTAATTCTTTAGGATATATCATGCTTGCGTATCCTTTGATCGCTTTCATTCTTTATTATGTAAGGAGCCGAGTTTTCATCCGTAAGGAATCTTGGAAACGAATCGTTTCTTACGTTTTTCTTTTGATAGCGATGGTCGCCGGGATTCTCTATAAGAAAGATCCGATGGAGCAGGCCTATCGGTATGATTACTATGCACGGCTGGGAGAATGGCAGAAGATTGTCTCGCACGCTCGTGCGCATTCTGTGCGGGATATGGATGCCTTGATTTATCTGAATTTGGCTTTGTCGAAAACCGGACGTTTTACTTCCGATTTGATGCGTTTCCCCCAGATCGGTGAGGGTGGTTTTATTCCGCACGATCCGAAAAGCCGGATGGGATTGATCGAGGCGAGTGAGGTGGCTTGGCAAGTCGGGCAAGTGAACGCCGCCCAACGTTTCGCCTTTGTGGGGGTATTAAGTTCACAACGTTGCGTGCAACCTCGTTTGATGAAGCGTTTGGTGGAGACTTATCTGGTAACCGGCGAATATCGTGCGGCGGAGAAATATATCAAGATACTGGAATCGAACCCGCATTACCGGGATTGGGCAACCGCTCAACGTCCATTATTGGACTCCGTGGCTTGTGCGTCGGAAGATTGGATAGCGGCAAAACGGGCGATGCTTCCGATTACCGATAATCCTTTGGACCTGACCTTGATCTTTCCGAACGCATTGGCTTTTTTGATCGACGATCATGCCGATAACCGTCCGGCTTTCGAATATGGGATGGGATATCTTTTGGTTTATAAGGATTTGATGACTTTTATGCATTATATGGAATTGATGAAAGAACGGGGTGAGGCATTCCCGGTGCTTTATCAAGAAGCTATTTGCTTGTTCTTTGCGGCCGTACAGAAAGATCCGGAGGCGTTCCGGAGCTTCCCGATCAGTCAGGAGGTGCAGAATCGCTTCCTGCAATTCATGAAAGTGGCACGCTCTATGCCGCCGGCAGCCTTGAAGCAACAGTTTGGTGATACCTATTATTATTACGCTCAATTTATCCCGACTCCTAAACGACAATAATACATGGATAATACAAAGAAAAGAAAGATCGTCCGAAATTTTGTGATCGGATATCTAATAATACAAGTTCTCACTATAGTCGTATATTTAGGCTTTTGGTCCTTGCATCCGGAAGGAATTACGAACGTCACGAACGAACGTATGTCTCCGCCTCCTATTTTTCCGGATTATAAAGGGACGACTATACCTTATAATATAGCTCCGTTGAATTTCCGGATAAATGTACCAGCGGATGAATGCTATGCGAAAATAGAAGGTAGTGAGTCGGAAGTATTTGAATATCATGGGACAAATACGATCCGTTTTAAGATGAAGGATTGGATTCGCTTGACACGCGCGAACCGTGGAAAAGCCTTTTTTGTTACGATCGCCACGAAGATAGGTGATGAGTGGACTAAATGGGCACCATTCTCTGTCTATATCAGTGATCAAGCGATCGACTCTCATTTAGTATACCGTTTGATAGAGCCGGGATACGAGAAATGGCATATTGTGGGTATTTATCAGCGGAATTTGGAGTCGTTTGACGAACAGCCGATTATCCGTAACGATATGACTGGCTATAATTGTATGAACTGCCATTCGTTCTGTATGGGAGATCCGGGGCAGATGATGTTCCATATGCGTGCGGCGAATGGGGGAACTTATATTGTCCAAGACAAGAAAATCAGTAAATTGAATACGAAAACGAATGGGACGATCAGTAATATGACGTATCCTTTCTGGCATCCTTCCGGGTGCTATATCACCACATCGGTAAATGATATCAAACAGTTTTTCCATTCCGTGAAAGAGAAAAAGATGGAAGTGTTCGACTTGGAGTCCGATGTGGTGGTGTATGACGTGAAAAACAAAGAAATCCTTTCGAAAGCCTCATTGATCACAAAAGATGCATTCGAGACTTTCCCTGCGTTCTCTCCGGATGGTAAATGGCTTTATTTCTGTACGGCCCCGGCCCAGAAGATGCCGGAGAATTATGATAAGGTACGTTATAATCTCTGTCGTGTTGCGTTTGATCCGGATCGTGGCGAGATCAGCTTCCCGATCGATACGTTGGTACATGCGGATAGCTTGAGCTATACATTTCCCCGTATCTCTCCCGATGGACGTTTCCTGATGTACACGGAAACCGCTTATGGGCAGTTCCCTATTTGGCACCCGGATGCGGAGATCCGGATGATGGATTTGGAGAATCGGACAGCGATGGATATGTCTGCGTTGAATAGCCCGGATACAGATAGCTATCATTCTTGGAGTAGTAATAGTGATTGGGTCGTATTTAGTAGCCGCCGGGATAACGGTTTATATACTTTACCTTATATTTGTCATATAGGGAAAGACGGTAAGCCTTCGAAACCGTTCTTATTGCCTCAAGAAGATCCGGATAAGTATGACTATCAGTTGTATTCCTACAATATTCCGGAATTGACGAAAGGTGCCGTAGAGGTCAGCCCCTATGAGATCCAGCAAGTAGCCGAGAAAAATAAACCGGAGCAGGTTCGGTTTAAATGACCGGATCTATTTATATTCGCGTATAAATAAGAGATAAGATGACAAAAGATATTATAGCCGAATCTGTACAAAACGATTTACGGTATTTGCAATTGTTGGCACGGAGTTTCCCGACGATTGCGGATGCCAGTACGGAGATCATTAATCTGGAGGCGATCTTGAACCTACCGAAGGGTACGGAGCACTTCTTGAGTGATTTGCATGGCGAGGATCAAGCCTTTAGCCATGTGCTGAGAAACGCTTCCGGTGCCGTAAAGCGCAAGGTGAACGAGATTTTCAGTAATACGCTCCGGGAATCCGAGAAGAAGGAGCTTTGTTCCTTGATTTATTATCCGGAGGATAAGCTGGAACTGATCAAGAGCCAAGAGCAAGATCTGGAAGATTGGTATCAAGTTACCTTGAATCAATTGGTACGTGTTTGCCGGAACGTGTCCTCCAAATACACCCGTTCGAAAGTACGTAAGGCTTTACCCAAGGAGTTCTCCTATATTATTCAGGAGTTATTGCACGAGTCTTCCGTAGAGCCGAATAAATCCGCTTATGTGGATCAGATTATTTGTACGATCATCTCCACGGGACGTGCGGACGATTTCATTATCGCTATGTGTAACTTGATCCAACGGTTGACAATCGACCTGTTACATATCATCGGCGATATTTACGATCGGGGTCCGGGCGCTCATCTGATCATGGATATCCTTTGCGATTACCATAATTTCGATGTTCAATGGGGTAATCATGATATCTTGTGGATGGGAGCCGCTTCCGGTAATTTGGTAAGTATCGCCAACGTGATTCGTATGTGTTTACGCTTTGGTAATATGGCTACCTTAGAAGATGGATATGGTATCAATCTTTTGCCGTTGGCCACTTTCGCGATGGAGGCGTATGGGGATGATCCTTGCGCGTTATTCATGCCGAAAACAAAGTTCGCCGATAATGCAATGGATGAGAAGACCACCCGTTTGATCGCCCAGATGCACAAGGCGATCACCATCATCCAGTTCAAGCTGGAGGGTGAGATCATCCGCCGTCGTCCGGAGTTTGAGATGGATGACCGGATGTTGTTGCACCATATCGATCTGAAGCGGGGAGTGGTTCATATCGATGGAAAGGATTATACGCTTAAAGATACTAACTGGCCTACTTTAGACCCGAAAGATCCGTATCGTCTTTCTATTGAGGAAGAGGATTTGATCCGAAAGATATTGCATTCTTTTGAGAGCAGCGAGAAGATGAAAAAGCATATGCGTTGTTTCTTCCGGCATGGGGGAATGTATCAGGTTTGTAATTCCAATTTACTGTTTCATGCCTCTATCCCGATGAATCCGGATGGTACATTTAAGTCAGTACGTATCTTGGGGCAGGATTATAAGGGCCGTGCTTTGTTGGACCGTGTAGACCAACTGATCCGTACGGCTTATTTCAAGACCGGGGAACAGGAAGAAGTGGAATATGCGCATGATTATATCTGGTATCTTTGGGGCGGCAAGGACTCCCCGTTATTCGATAAAAGCAAGATGGCTACTTTCGAGCGTGCCTTTATCGAAGAGGCCGAGACTCATAAGGAGGAAAAAGGCGCTTATTATACGTTACGAGAGCAAGAGGAAATTTGTGATAAGATATTGGATGAGTTTGGGGTGACCGGTATGCATCGGCATATCATCAACGGACATGTCCCTGTCCGTTCCAATCAAGGTGAGAATCCCATTAAGGCGAATGGCAAGATGTTGGTAATCGATGGCGGTTTCTCCCGTCCGTATCATTTGGAAACCGGTATCGCGGGCTATACATTAGTATATCACTCCCGTGGTTTCCAGCTTGTGCAACACGAACCCTTCGAATCCCGGGCGAAAGCGATCGAGGAAGGCTTGGATATCAAATCCACTACGATCGTGGTAGAATTAAGCTCCCATCGCCAGATGGTGAAAGATACGGATAAGGGTGCGGATCTTCAAAGCCAGATCAAGGATCTAGGGAAATTGCTTTACGCCTATCGGAATGGGTTGATAAAGGAGAAGGAGAGGATGGAGAGATGAAATCATTTATTTAAAGATAAATTACAAATAGGGCTAGAAGAAACCCTAGAGTCTCATCTAGCCCTTGGAAAAGATCGTGCTAGAAAGCGGGATATCCCGGGTTCTGAACTAATTTATCGTTACTTTGCCAGGCTTTGTATGGAATCGGGAACAACTTACGGTATTCGGGAGTGGTTTCCGGACGTAAGTAACCTGGTGCGCTAAATTTGCCAAAACGGATCATGTCTTGACGGCTAACCATTTCCCATGCCAACTCGTACTTGCGTTCTTGATAAATTTTATCAAGATCAACAGTTTCATAGTTGTGATTGGAGTCTCCATATGCACGCTCACGTATTGCGTTGACCAATCGTGTTGCTTCGGGAATGTCTTTACCCATACGTACCAAAGCCTCGGCTTTCATCAAGTATACATCTGCTAAACGGAAGATATGGTAATCGTTTTCCATATCAGTATTATTCATACCGGCCTCAAATGTCCATTTGTTACAACGAGCACCTTCCTCTTGTTGAACTTCGCCCCAAATACCATCGTATTTCTCGACACTCATCATATTGAAATCAATGGTATGGATCAAGTCTCTTCCGTGATCGGTAACTAATACTTTTCCTGTTGCAGGATCAATCATCGGGCCAATCAAGAAAGAACCTTCATAACGGGGATCTTTCGCATCAAATTCTTTCACATAATCCGGTTGAGCGGACATACCATTCCAAGTTCCCTTCGTGAAACCTAAAGCAATAGGATCTTTGTAATGCAACGTACGGTTATGAATGTAATTACCTCCAATAGTCTTACTAAAAGGTATTGCGAAACTTGGTTGTTTACTCCAAAGTTTGTCTTCCAGTCCGGCTCAAGGATATAACCTAGCGACATGACTTTCTCGCAGGCTTCGGCAGCCTCGTTCCACATGGATTGGCCAATCCATTCCTGTGCGTTCAAATACATTTTTGCCAGCAGTGTATAAGCCGCTCCCTGTGTGAATTTGCCGTAGGTGGCAGCGGTTGTTTCAGCGGGAAGATTATCCTTAATCTCGCTCAATTCGGATAAAACGAATTTGAAAAGATCTGCACGCGAAGTTATGCCAGGAGTCTCTGTTGTTCCAAAGTCGGTTGCTAAAGGAGCATTTCCGAAAAGGTCAATCAATAAGTATACCCAGAATGCACGAACACCACGGATTTCACTGAACGTTTTTTGTTTTAGTTCATCGCTCATAGCCGTGTTCAACTCAACTAAATGATACACCATATTACAAGTGGCTATACCATCCATACATTCATTCCAGCTGTTGTTGATGAGATTGTTCATGACTGTCCAATTACGGCGTTGCATTTCCATGTGATAACCACCGTCCCACCAATCTCCACCAATTCTAGTTGGAGAGATCGCCATATCGGAAGATTCTTCCATTAGGCAGAAGAAATCACCAGGCCATATACCTTTAAGTTCGCTGTAAACTGGAGCGATGATCGAGTTTATTTGCGCTTGAGTCTCTCCGAATTTGTCGGAAGGTATAGTGTCGTATACAGTCTCATCCAAGTCTGTACAGGCAGGAGTGCCGCAAACTAGTGCCGCTCCTAGTAACCATTTTGATATAATTGTACTTTTCATTCTTTTTTAATTTAAATATTAGAAAGTAAGGTTTACGCCAAACGTGAATGTTCTGGCTTTCGGGTAGAACTCGCGATCCTCAACACCCGGTGCCAAACCGTCGTTTCTACCCATATTTGTCTCAGGATCTAAGCCCTTGTAACCTGTGATCACGAACAAGTTCTGACCGGTCACATAAATACGAGCCTTGTCTAGCCAATTCAGTTTTTTCGTATTGAACGTATATCCTAAAGTGACATTGTCTAATCTTACGAAAGAAGCATTTTCGATATATAGAGAGCAATACTTTGGAACTTCTTTCAATTGATAAGTCAATGGGTCATCCAAAGCGTTAGATCCGATCAAGTAACCCGGTTGTGCGTATGCCATACGTACGTGATTCAATACGTCATTGCCGATACTTCCACGGAAGAAGAATGAAAAGTCAATTGCCTTATAACGGAAAGAGTTCGTCCAGCCGAAGATCAAGTCGGGCTGTGCGTCGCCGATATAGTCGCGGTCATCCTCTGAGATTTGCCCGTCCCCCGTTTTATCATATAATATATATTTACCGTCAGCGTCAATGCCATCGCATCTCCATCCGTAGAATTGACCGATAGGACGGCCTTCCTCTACAACATGAGTAGTACCTCCGGAACTACCGCGTATCCATGCGTCTCCAGCATAGATACGAGTCGTGGTAAAATTATCGTTTGATAAACTTGTAACTTCATTTTTGTTGTGAGACATATTCAAGGTCGTATTCCAAGAGAAGTCTTTTGTACGTATAGCGTCGAGGTTCAATAATACCTCGATACCTGTATTTTTCATATCACCCACATTTGCCATCATCTCACGGTATAGGTATGGAGGTGAAGGGACTGTGTAAGTATAAAGCATGTCTTTCGTCCGTTTGTCATACCATTCAACTGTACCACCCAGACGGCCATTGAATAATTGAAAATCCAAACCGATGTTAAGCATAGAAGTCTGCTCCCATTTCAAATCGGGGTTGGCGTTTTGGTCGATTTTATAACCTGTCAACCAGCTACCAGAATCATAATATTTGTCACTGGCACCATAAAGCTCCAAAGTCTTATAAGGTTTCAAGCCATCTTGATTACCTGTCACACCCCAACCGGCACGTAATTTCAAGTCATTGATCCAATCAATATCTTGCATGAACGCTTCTTGGGAGATACCCCAAGCGGCGGATACGGACGGGAAAATGCCCCATTTGTGATTGGTTCCGAACTTAGAGGATCCATCGCGGCGTACGGTCGCTGTAATCATATAGCGTTCTGCGTAACTATAATGAGCACGGGCGAACATAGAGATTAGGCGATACTCATTCTTTTGTGAAGTTACATCGTCCGGACGCAAGTCTTGACCGGCCTGCAACTTATTAGCTCCAAGCATATCCGTCGTGAAGTTTCGGTTAGCCGCTGTAAATTCAGAGAACATGTTCTCTTCCCAAGAATAACCTAGCAAACCATTTACTTTGTGGACATCGTTGAATGTTTTGTCATAGTTCAAAGTCCACTCCATCATGTCCTTGTCATATGTCTGGCTTCTTTTATAGGCATATCCACCATCATCACGACCTGCATCGGTAGTAGAGTCATAGTATTGTGAGTACTCGTTTAATCTACGGCTCTTATATAAGCTTGCTTTGATATCCAATCCATCGATGATGGTGAATTGCAAATCGCCTACTCCGTAGTAGCTGTTTGTTTTATTCTCGCGTGTGTTTGCCTCGATGTTATGGACTGGGTTACCTAAATCGTAGCCCACGTTCTCATACCAACTTCCGTCCGACATCTTGACAGGGAATACCGGTAACATATTGTACGCAAGTACAAAATTGTATCCGTAAGTAGGATTATAATCTAAAATAGTGGCTGCACCTGTCAAGCCAATACGAAGACGGTCGTTGATTGCGCGTTGTTGGAACTGGAAGCGGAAATTGAAGCGTTCCATTTCGTTGTCGCGAATGACACCTGAATTTTTCAGATAGTTCACAGATGCACGGTAGTTGCTTTTGGAGGAACCACCGGACAAAGACAATGAATGGTTTTGAGAAAAGCCTGTGCGAGAAATCTCATCGAACCAGTCTGTGCTCGCTCCATATTGGTCGAATTGCTTTGCTTGTTCAGACTGTCCTACGGAAGCGGCATAAGAACGCCACTTGTCGGCTGTTAATAAATCAGGCTTGTTTGCCAATGAGGAAAGAGCGACATAGCCATCGTAGTTTACCTGTGTTTTTGAGCCAGATCCTCTTTTTGTCGTGATCAAGATTACACCTCCTGCGGAACGAGAACCGTAGATTGCGGCGGAAGAGGCATCTTTCAATACTGAGATAGACTCGATATCAGAAGGAGCTACCGTTGACATATCTCCTCCGGGAATTCCATCGATCACGATCATCGGACCTTGGTCATTTTGCAAGGTGGAAGTACCGCGCAAACGAATTTGTGGGCTTGAAGATACATCACCGGAACCTGAAGCGATATTCAAACCTGCTACCTTTCCTTGCAACAGATCGGATGCTTCTCTTGTGACACCTTGGTTAAAGTCTTTTTCTGTGATGTTGGCTACGGATCCTGTAATTTCTTTACGGGTTTGTGTACCATAACCGATCGCTACGACCTCGCCCAAGTTTACTACGGATGGAGATAGCTTGATCTCTACCGTGCTACGTCCTTTAACACTCTCTTCGATCGTGTTATAACCAATAAAGGATGCTTGAAGAACAGCCTTTTTTAAATCATTTACGGTAAGGCTGTAGTTACCGTCCATGTCAGTGATAGTACCATTGGTAGTTCCCTTTTCTACGATGTTCGCACCGATGATGGGTTCACCAAGTTCATCTAGTACCATGGTTTAGAATCATGCTACGTATACTCTGTTAATATCAAACATATTCAATATTTTTCCGTAATAAAAAATCAAGCATGGTAGCATCTAGGTATATCAGGTACCATATGAGTATTACACAATAGAGTGAAATAAATCAATCATCAAAACAAAGTATGGATGGTTTTATGTAATGTTTTTTTACACTATCATGGTTTAATTTTAAAAAAGTTATTATATTTGCCTCGAAAATTCTCAATTGTGTTTGTGAATTCAATGATTGTTAACCTAAAAATTAAGTAATTATGCAACGAAAGAAAACATTTGATTCTTTCAGACGCTGTAAGGTAGTGATACTTTCAGTGTTGATGTCTTTTTGCATGACAGCGGCTTTTGCCCAATCTGGCGCTGTTAAAGGAAAAGTTCTAGATGAACAAGGTGAGCCCATCATCGGTGCGAACATTGTAGAAAAGGGTACTACCAATGGTACGATTACCGATATTGACGGTAATTACACTCTAACGCTTAACGACTTGAAAAAAGCCGTTCTTCAATTCTCTTTTATTGGTTATAACACATTGGAAGAAGGTGTTAAAGGACGTAACAAAGTGGACGTTAAATTAGCTCCATCCGTAGTAAATTTGGGTGAGGTTGTTGCGATCGGTTATGGTACGCAGACTCGTAAGGAGATTACCGGATCTGTAGCCAATGTCTCCGAGGAAAACTTCAACAAGGGTGTTAATCGTGATGCTTCAGATTTGCTACAAGGTAAAGTGGCTGGTTTGCAGATTACTTCTGGCTCTGGTGATGTGACTCGTAGCTCTCAGATTCGTTTGCGTGGTACTTCTACCTTGCAAAACGATCAAGGTCCTATGATCGTTATCGATGGTGTTCCCGGTGGTGATATGTCTACGGTTTCTCCTTCAGATATCGAGTCTATTTCCGTATTGAAGGATGCCTCTTCTGCTGCTATCTATGGTTCTCGTGCCGCAGGTGGTGTTATCTTGATTACGACCAAGAGAGGTTCGGGAGCTAAGACTCAGATTAATTATGATGGTTATGTGACAATGGATAAGGTTGCTAACAAACCGGATATGCTGAATGCTTCCGAATGGCGTGATGTGAACAAACAATTGGGTAGTGACATCTCGCAATATGACAAATATAACGCTGATACTGATTGGTTCGGTGCTTTATTACGTACGGGTATTTCTCAGAATCATGCCTTGTCATTGTCTGGAGGTTCTTCCAAAAGTAACTATCGTGCGTCTTATACTTACTTAGACCGTAAGGGTATCGCTCGCGATAACTGGATGAAGCGTCACAGTTTCCGCTTCCAATTCCAGCAACGAGCAATCAATGATCGTTTGCGTATTGGTTTGACGGGAGCTGCTACCTTGACAGATATGCAAGCTACGTTTGCCGACTATTTCATCGCTGCTTACAATAATGTTCCGGTCGTTCCGATTTACAATGAGGATGGCTCTTATTTTACGGGTAACGACAACGCTTATAACCAAGGTAACATGGTGAAAGCCCAAGATGAAAACTACAAATTATTCAAAAATAATTATTTCTATGGACAAGGCGATGTGCAGTTTGAAGTAATTGAGGGCCTGAACGTAAAGGCGAACTTATATAAGAGTCGTTATACTAGCGATTATAGCCAATGGGAAAGCCCCGACAATGCGTTAGGTGGTGGTGCTGGAAACTCTTTGGGTGATAGCTCGAATGGCTATGCCAAGAGACGTAACTTCGTATGGGATCGTGAGTTGATGGAATGGACGGCCGACTATAACAAGTCTTTCGGTGCGGAGGAAAAACATAAACTGAACGCTTTGCTGGGTTATTCTTGGGAAACCAACGGTTATCAGTCGCAAGAATCTTTGGCAACACAGTTCTCTGTAGCATCTATGGGTGCCAACTCTATCCAAGCTGGTAACGATTTGAAGATCGGTAATGTGACTTCCAGCAAGAATGACTATAAATTGATCTCTTTCTTTGCTCGTGCGCACTATAGCTACGATGAGCGATATATGATCACCGCTACGATGCGTCGTGATGGTTCTTCTAAGTTCGGTGCTAATCATAAATGGGGATGGTTCCCGTCTGTATCTGCTGCTTGGGGTATTTCTCAAGAGGCCTTTATGCAGGATATCAGTTGGTTGAACGACTTGAAGTTGCGTGCTGGTTATGGTGTGACAGGTAATCAAGATGGTTTGAAGCCTTATAAGAGCTTGGAGTTATATCAGCCGTATGGTACTTATTATAACGGTGGTGGTACATCTACCTCTTTCCGTATCACGCAGAACCCGAACCCGGATTTGAAGTGGGAATCAACTGCTATGTTTAATATTGGTGTAGACTTCCAGTTATTTAACGGTCGCTTGGGCGGTACGGTAGAATATTATAGTAAGAAGACTTCCGATATGCTTTATGACTATGCTGTACCGACTCCAACGTATGTGTATAAAAAGATCGCTGCCAACGTTGGTGATATGAGCAATAAGGGTATCGAGGTCATGTTGAACTTAGACGTGATCCGAAATAAGAGCTTTAACTGGAATACTTCTATTAATTTGTCTCACAATAAGAATGAGATCACGAAGTTGTCTAACGACCTGTTTTCAACAAGCCGTGTTTATGTAGGTGATCCGTGGATCCGCGGTGCTTCCGGCGTGACTTCTCATGTGGTAGAGGAAGGCTATCCGGTCGGTCAGTTCTTTATGTTGAAATGTAACGGCATTGATGAAAACGGTAAGTTTATTATGGAAGATGTCAATAAGGATGGACAAATCTCGGACGATGACCGTACATACGTAGGTGATTCCCAGCCGGATTTGACATTTGGATGGAACAATACCTTCACTTGGAAGAATTGGGATGCCAGCTTCTTCTTACGTGGGCAGATCGGTGGCAAGTTGTTGAACAACCCGCGTGCCGCTTATGGTAATAATACCTATGTAGCCGGAGCTAACGCTATGAAAGGTGATGACTTGATGTTACTGAGAGAGAATTCACGTGTAAGCTCATATTATTTGGAGAATGCCTCTTTCGCCCGTTTGGATAATATGTCTATTGGTTATACATTCAATACGAAGAAGATTGATTGGCTAGACAAAGCCCGTATTTATGTAGCTGCTCAGAACTTGTTCGTAATCACAAGCTATTCCGGTTTGGATCCGGAAGTGGAGCTCTTCCGTGGCGAGGCTAGCGATACGGATGCCGGTCTGTCACCGGGTATCGAACCGCGTAACTATATGCCGAAGGCTCGTTCATTTACATTTGGTGTTAACTTATCATTCTAATTTTAAATGCATTCGTTATGAAAAAAAGAAATATAATATCGTTCTTGACTGGCACGGCTCTCCTTTTTTCTATGCCAGCGTGTACGAACTTGGATGAAACGGTATACGATAATGTCCCTGCGGATTCATTCGGTTATACTGATTCGGAGATCAGTGTGTTGGTAGGGACCGTGTATAAGACATTGAAGAATTATCCTGCGGATGGAAATTTTATTGCGCTGGATGTGATGTCGGGATCAGATGCTGTTACTCCTACCCGTAAGGGTGGTGACTGGTATGATGGTGGTCAGTATCGTGAGATCTACATGCACACATGGACTTCGCAGACTTCTGTGATCAAGGGGGCATGGTCTACGGCTTCTGAGGCTATCGGTACTTGTAATGCCAACTTGAAGGTAGTGGAATCTTCTGATTTCTTATCGGACGAACAGATGTCTCTATATACATCTGAAATCCGAGGTATCCGTGCTTTTTGGATTTACAAGATGATGGACGATTGGGGCAATATTCCATTGGTTACTGATTATGCGGATAAGGAACTTCCGGCTTGCCAACCTCGCCAGGCCGTGTTTGATTGGTTGATTAAAGAAGTGACAGAGATTGCGGAAACTTGTCCGGGTCGTGAAAATGGTTATGCTAAGTTTACGAAAGGTGCAGCTTATACGTTGTTGTCTAAATTATATTTGAATGCGGAAGCTTGGGGTGTAAGTTGTAACAATGCTTACCAGATGGCCGCAGAGTGTTGCGACAAGGTGATGGCGATGGGTTATATATTAGAGCCGGACTTTAAGGCAAACTTCTCCTTGACGAACGAGAGTTCTCGTGAGGCGATCTTGGCCGCTCCGTTCTCAGAGACGGATACGGATAAGGATAATCGTTGGCAATTGATGAACCGTACGTTGCACTACAAAGATCAGTTGGCTCTTTCTAACGGTGTTTCTGCTTGGAATGGTGTTTGTGCGCAGCCGGAATATGTTAAATTGTTCTCTGATGACGATCCTCGTAAGGAAGCTACATTCTTGATCGGCCAGATGTATAATGCCTCGACCGGTGAGCCTATTGAGACAGACCATGGTTTCTTGTTGAACCATACGATCGATGTTACTATGTTGGCTGGTACGGAATATGATGGAACAACTTGGGGAGCGGTAAATCAGCATGATGGCGCACGTTGCCAGAAATGGCCGTACTCAACGACTTTGACAGACGCTATGGGTAATGATTTCCATGTGTTCCGTTATGCGGATGTTCTTTTAATGAAAGCAGAGGCATTGCTTCGTAGTGGTGGTAGTGCGTCTGAGGCCACAAGCTTGGTTAATCAAGTCCGTGAACGTGCGTTTGGTGATTCCAATCACAATTACGCTACTGTTACGCTGGATGATATCCTTCTTGAGCGTCGCCTCGAATTGTCTTGGGAGATGCACAACCGCCAGGATGATATCCGTTTCGGGGCCTATGACAAAGGTATGTGGGCTGCTTCAAATTGTGTGAGAAAGACAGATGCTTATTTGAAATTGTTCCCTATATCTCAAGATGCTTATCAATCTAACGATAAATTGACTCAGAACCCGGGTTATCCTGCGTTCAAATAAGGATTTTTCGGAGCTAGATGAGGTATGCTTATACTTTGTCTAGCTCGTTTTGTATAATCTGATGTATTTGGATTCTATGAATCCGAAGATCCATTGGAAAATAAAAGAGACAAGAGCAGAAGGTTGTGCCAAAACACTGGCACAACCTTTTTTATGCGCGACTACCGGCGTGGGCCGTAAGGACTACTTGTGCAGGTCCTAGGCACTAGTGCTTATCGCTTGTGCCGATACGGATGAAATTCTCCTTGATCAAAAGGGTGGGTATAGCTAACTCATACGCCTATCCCCACTGAGGTTCTACTGCCCCAAACAGACGTTGCTTTTTTATCGATTATTAGGGGGGCTTTTGAGGCTTTTTGCAGAGGGACTGGCGTATGGGACCCTACCAAATTTATCCCCATGAAAGATGATGCGTCTTTTCCCTATAAGATGTATCATCTTACAATAACAAGATGTATCATGTTGCAGCGATAAGATGTATCATCTTTCATTATATTATAATGCTTGTTCCATAAAATGCCTTAACTTTGCCAAACAACAAAATATTTTCAGTATGAGTCAAGTGAAAGGAATCCCTTACGGAATATCAGATTTCAATCGAATAAGGAATGGTAATTTCTATTTCGTGGATAAAACGATGTACCTTCCGCTTATCGAGAAGATGCCTAGCTATCTTTTCTTGATCCGTCCGAGACGGTTTGGCAAGAGCGTATTCCTTAGCATGATGCGTACGTATTATGATATATTGCGTCAGGATGATTTTGATGCATATTTTGGAGATCTCTGGATTGGTACGCATCCAACCGGTGAAAGGAATAAGTATCAGGTACTTTATTTCGATTTCTCTAAAGCGGGCTGTTCGATGCCGGGAGCGGACCTGATGACAAGTTTCAATGATTATTGCGGCTTAATCATTAATCAGTTCGCACATGTGTACGCAGCTTATTATGACGCTGATTTTAAGGAGACCGTCGAGCATATAGAAAGCGCCAAGTCTAAGCTGGCTTACATAGAGGTAAAAGCGAAGGAAAAGGGATATCCCCTGTATCTCATTATAGATGAGTACGACAACTTTACCAATGTGATATTGAGTGAGCATGGGCAGCGAATGTTTCATGATTTGACTCATGCCAGTGGTTTCTACCGGGAGTATTTCAAACAATTCAAGGGAATGTTTGACCGTATATTCATGATGGGGGTAAGCCCTGTGACGCTGGATGATTTGTCGAGTGGATATAATATAGACTGGAATATCTCGGTAGATCCTCGTTTTAATGCCATGATGGGTTTTGATGAAACGGATGTTCGTGAGATGTTCCGTTATTATCAGCAAAACGATATGCTCAAAGGGGATGCTGAGGCTATGATTACGGAAATGAAGCCTTGGTATGATAATTACTGTTTCGCAAGAGAGAGCTTGGGTGACGATCGGATTTTTAACTGTGATATGACTTTGTATTATTTACGTTGGCAAGTTGATTTTCATTGTTCCCCGGTAGAAATGGCCGATAAGAATATCCGAACGGACTATAGTAAGCTGAAGATGCTGGCACGTATTGATCGTGACTCTGTACAGGAGGAAAATCGTATGGGTATCATCGAGGAAATCGCGGCAAAGGGAGAGATCTTGGTGGACTTACATACATCCTTTCCTGCCGAACGGGTAACGGATATAGATAATTTCCGTAGTCTACTTTATTATTACGGTTTGCTTACGATGTGTGGTACTCGAGGCGATCGTTTAAGAATGTGTATTCCTAATAATTGCGTACGTGAGCGATATTCTGTTTTTCTCCGGGAGGTAGGGAGAAGTATAACATAACTCCGCTTTTTTGTATACCTTCGCGCCATGAACAAACAAGCACTGCTTTTTTATCCGTTGTTGGGGGTGGTTCTTTTGGTGCTCTTTGTGGGAGGGCTGGCGTATGGGGCCGTACCGATTCCTTTGGATCACGTGATGGATATTTTACTGGGGAAGGGATCTGATAAGATCGCATGGCAGAATATCGTGTTGCAATCTCGTTTACCACAGGCGATAACCGCACTGTTGGCGGGGGCTTCACTGGCTACGAGTGGGCTGTTGTTGCAAACCTTATTCCGGAATCCGTTGGCCGGACCCTCTATATTAGGTATCAGTGATGGGGCTAATCTGGGAGTGGCCGCTATCATGTTGTATTTTGGAGGTACGCTGGGGCAGTTTACGGATTGGCCGGTCAGCGGATATATGGCGGTGATTCTTGCTGCGTTCGTAGGGGCTTGCGTGATCTTGGGATTGATTATCTATTTCTCTGCGAAGGTGAAGAACAATGTCATGCTCTTGATTATCGGTATAATGATCGGCTATCTGGCCTCGTCGGTTATCTCTATACTGAACTATTATTCCTCGACAGATAGGGTACATGCTTTCGTGATGTGGGGACTGGGCAATTTCTCGGGGGTATCCTTGGAACAATTGCCTTTCTTCGGGACTTGCGCATTGATCGGGTTGCTGTTGGCTGTCTTGCTGATAAAGCCTCTGAATGCCTTGTTGCTGGGAGAGATGTATGCCGCTAATCTGGGTATACGGATCAAGCGGGCACGAATAGCCATCCTTTTATGTACGGGGATATTGACCGCTACGACTACCGCTTTCTGCGGACCGATCTCTTTTATCGGATTAGCGGTTCCGCATATCTCACGGCTGATGCTTGGTTCTTCCAATCATAAGATATTGGTGCCGATAACGATGTTGACGGGCTCCTGTATCGCCTTGCTTTGTAATTTATTGATGGTCGTACCGGGAAGCAACACGATTTTACCCTTGAATGCGGTGACACCTATGCTGGGTGCGCCGGTTATTATCTATGTAATCGTAAACCGGAAGAATATTCAATATTTTAATTAGTGGTTATGGAAAGGATTCCAGTTATAAGGACAAAAAATCTGAGTATTGGATATGTTTTGAAAGGTGGACACCTAAAGTTGGTGCATGATGCCCTCGACTTGAATTTATATCCGGGCGAGGTGACTTGCCTTCTCGGGTTGAATGGTGCGGGAAAGTCTACCTTATTGCGTACGCTGTGCGGTTTCCAGCCCTCTCTAGGGGGCGAGATCGAATTGAAAGGAAAGCCGTTGGCCTCTTACTCGCAAGGTGATTTTTCCCGGATGGTAGGTGTTGTTCTCACGGAGAAAACGAATGCCGGCGGAATAACGGTTTACGAGTTGGTCTCTTTAGGAAGACATCCTTACACGGGATTCTTCGGCCAGTTGAGGCAGGACGACCGGAGGATTATCGAAGAGTCGTTGGCTGCTGCCGGGATTGCCCATAAAGCACGCAATTATGTGTCGGAATTAAGCGATGGCGAACGGCAGAAGGCCATGATCGCTAAAGCTTTGGCTCAGCAATGCCCGATAATCTTGCTGGATGAACCGACCGCCTTTCTGGATGTGACAAGCCGGATTGAGACCATGGTTCTCTTGCATAAGTTGGCAGTGGAACAACAAAAGGCGATTCTCTTATCAACGCATGATCTGGATTTAGCGATCCAGCTGGGGGATTGCCTGTGGCTGCAAGAGAAAAAACGTCCGATGGCATGTGGAACGCCGGAGGACTTGATTATGGGAGGGTCGTTTGAGACATTCTTCAGTAAGGAAGGAATAGTGTTTGATCCGAATACCGGAAAATTGAATACGGTAGCGCCTACTGTTCCGATCGGGGTAGAGGGAGATTTCATGGTTTCTTATTGGGTGGGGAATGCCTTGATCCGGAATGGATTTAAACCCTCCCCGGTGAATAAGGATTCTATAAATGTTTATTGTGAGGCACCGGATCGCCTGCGTATCCAATTACCCAATGGGGATGTAAAGATTGCGACAAGTATGGCGGAGATGGTCTCATGGATTCAAATCTTATAAGAAACGAGTTTGTTATGACAAATGAAATTACATGGCGGCTGGAAAATGAGAATATAGGCCGTTTGTTGGTACATTACGCGATTCCCGCCGTTATCGGGACCATGGTTAATGCTCTTTATAATATCGTAGATCGTATATTTATCGGACAAGGAGTGGGTGCGCTAGCTATCTCCGGATTGACTTTGACTTTCCCGATACTACTCTTTATGCAGGCATTTGGAATGTTGATCGGCGCGGGAGCCGCTACAAGGGTCTCCATTCATCTAGGCCGTAAGGCGAATGATCTGGCAGATAACGTATTAGGAAACGCTTTCACTTTGACATTCATTATCGGAGCCTTGACGATTATCCCCAGTATGATTTTCTTGGATGATTTGTTAACGTGGTTCGGAGGAAGCGAGCAGACGATACCTTATGCGAAAGACTATTTATATATCGCTATCCCGGGTAATTTGCTGGCTACATTAAGTTTTAGCTTTAATGCCGTGATGCGTGCTTCCGGATATCCGAAAAAGGCGATGTTCACGATGATGATCGGTGCCGTATTGAACGTGATCCTAGACCCGATCTTTATCTTCTGGCTGGATATGGGGATACAGGGTGCCGCTATCGCTACGGTGATCTCCATGGCTGCCGGTGCCGCTTTCGTGATGAGTCATTTTATCAGCAAGGATAGTATCGTACGTTTCCATACGAAATATTTCCGGTTGAAAGGTTCCATTATTTGGAATATATTTACGATCGGCATGTCTCCATTTTCCATGCAGCTGGCGGGCAGTGTGGTTGTGGTGATCATGAACCATGCGTTGAAAGAGAATGGAGGCGATTTGGCGATTGGAGCCAGCGGTATTATTTCCAGTATCGCCATGCTGCTGGTTATGTTGATTATCGGTATCGCCCAAGGGATGCAACCGATTGTCGGGTTTAATCATGGCGCTGGGCATCATGACCGGGTATTGGCTACCTTGCGGTTGTCTATTATAGTATCGACCTTGATTACAGGGGTAGGATGTATCGTCAGTTTATTATTCCCGAGACTGATCGTTAGCGTATTCTCGACGGATGCCGAATTGGTGTCGATTACGGATAATGGATTACGTCTGACGATGCTGGTCTTTTTCGTTGTCGGTTCCCAGATTACGATCAGCCAGTTTTTTCAAAGTATCGGTGTCGCATGGAAAGCGATGTTTCTGAGTCTAAGTCGGCAGGTTTTATTCTTGATACCGGCTATTCTGCTATTTCCTCCGATCTGGGGATTGGATGGCGTTTGGCTAGCGCAACCTTTCTCCGATTTCATCGCGGCGGTAACCGCATGGGGCTTTTTATGGTATCATGTTAAAAACGTGAAAAATAAGGGTTAAAGATGAACTTATGTCGATGTTAATTGTATTTTTATTGTATGTATAAAAGTACTTTTATAGACAAACCTTTAAAAATGAGTTAATATGAAGAAGATTGTATTATTGCTCGCCGTTTTATTATTTGGTGCAGGGTCGATGATGGCACAGCAGGACAAGTCAGCAGAGAAAGCTGCGAAGCAGGCCGAGAAAGAAGCAAAGAAAGCAGAGAAGGCAGCGAAGAAAGCTGCGGAGGAAGCCGAGGCTAACGCATTGTTTGAACAAGCGGTGCAAGCTTTGAAGAATAAGGATTTCGTATTGGAAGCGGATCGTATAGAGTTTAAGCGCAGTAGTTTTGTTTATGTTACTCCGAACACGAACTTCGTTTCGGTGAAGGGTGAGAAGGCTACCATTCAGTTAGCGTTTAATACTCCGGCGGCCGGTCCTAACGGAATAGGAGGTATAACGGTTGATGGAACAACTTCCGGTGTACAGATGAAGACTGACAAAAAAGGAAACGTTATGTACGAGATGAATGTGCAGGGTGTAGCGGTATCCGCTAGGGTTACGTTCCGTATGGCGAAAGGTACGAATAAATGTACTGCCACGGTATCGCCTAACTTTAATAGCAACCGTATATCCTTTACGGGAAATCTCTATCCTTCGAGCGAGTCGAATGTGTTCAAGGGACGTTCTATTTAATGTAGATAAATGTTCATTATAGATAAGAGCGGGCTTTCATCAAGAAGGCTCGCTTTTATTTTTGGTAAACTTTCCGTAAGTTCGCGAAATAAAAATTTAACATCTTATAATCATGCAACTATCCATAGATCAAAAAGACATCGATAAATTCCTGATGATAGGCGATAAAGTATTGATTAAGCCTAAGAATCCACAGAGCCAGACGAAGACCGGATTGTATCTGCCTCCCTCGGTTCAACAAGGGGAGAAGATACAAGCGGGTTATATCATAAAGACGGGGCCCGGATATCCGTTGCCTTCTCAATCTGAGGAGCATGAGGTCTGGGAGAAAAAGAAAGGGGAGGAGGTGCAATACTTGCCGCTTCAAGCCCGTGAAGGTGATTTGGCTGTCTATTTGCAGAATGCCGCTTACGAGATCAATTTTAATGACGAGAAGTTCTTGATTGTCCCTCATTCCGCTATTTTGATGTTAGTGCGTGATGAAGGTTTGTTTGAATAAAGCCTTTTGTTAAGGAAAATAGGGCTATATTCACTTTTTTATCTTATTTTTGCCAGCAAAACAAGACAAACTATCAACAGTAGCGATTATAATGAATAAGATTGTAAGTAAAGAACATTTCTCAGCCAACGTGGTGAAGCTGGAAGTCGAGGCTCCTTTGATCGCCCGCTCCCGCAAGGCCGGTCACTTCGTGATCGTGAAGGTTGGCGAAAAAGGCGAACGTATACCTCTTACCATTGCCGGGGCGGATACTGAGAAAGGTACCATCACCTTGGTGATCCAAGCGGTAGGCGGCTCATCCCGTAAAATCTGTGAATTGAATGAGGGTGACTATATCACGGATGTGGTGGGTCCGTTAGGGCAGGCTACCCATATCGAGAAGGTTGGAACGGTTGTTTGTGCCGGTGGTGGCGTAGGTGTCGCTCCGTTGTTGCCGATCGTGGAGGCTTTCCATAAGGCAGGAAATCGTGTGATCGTCGTATTGGCGGCCCGTACCAAGGACTTGGTGATCCTTGAGGAGCAGATGCGCCAAAACTCGGATGAGGTAATTATCATGACCGATGACGGATCGTATGGTATGAAAGGCTTGGTGACGAATGGCGTGGAGAGCGTGATCAACCGGGAGAGGGTGGATTTATGCGTTACGATCGGTCCGGCTATTATGATGAAATTCGTTTCCGCTCTTACAAAGAAATACGGGATTCCTACCGTAGCTTCCTTGAATACGATCATGGTGGACGGAACGGGTATGTGTGGTGCTTGCCGTATTACGGTAGGCGGGAAGACCAAGTTCGTTTGTGTGGACGGACCGGAGTTCGATGCTCATCAAGTGGATTTTGATGAGATGATCATGCGTCTCGGCGCTTATAAGGATATAGAGAAGAAATAACGAAACCACGTAATTGAATCATGACAACAGAAGAATTAATCGCTGCTCGTCGTGCCGAACCTTGGCGGGAGGCACTTCGCAAAAGCAAGAAAAATAAAGAACGTGCGGATATCCCCCGTGTGAAGATGAACGAGTTGGACCCGGAATACCGGAGTCGTACCCGTTTGGAGGAAGTTAACTTAGGCTTGACAAAAGAACAGGCTATGCAAGAGGCCGAGCGCTGTCTGGATTGTCCGAATCCTACTTGTATGCAGGGATGTCCGGTAAATATCAATATACCTACTTTTATCAAGAATATCGAGCGTGGGGAATTCTTGGAGGCAGCTAAGACTTTGAAGGAGACAAGTGCCCTGCCCGCTGTTTGCGGTCGTGTATGTCCGCAGGAGAAACAATGTGAGAGCAAGTGTATCCATTTGAAAATGGGTAAGGAAGCGGTTGCCATTGGCTACTTGGAACGTTTCGCCGCTGATTACGAACGTGAGAGCGGTAATATCTCGGTTCCGGAGATTGCGGAGAAGAACGGTATCAAGATTGCCGTGGTAGGTTCCGGTCCTGCCGGATTGTCTTTTGCCGGAGATATGGCGAAGCGTGGATATGATGTGACTGTGTTCGAGGCATTGCATGAGATCGGTGGTGTATTGAAATATGGTATCCCGGAGTTCCGCCTACCGAATAAGATCGTGGACGTGGAGATTGATGGCCTTCGTAAGATGGGCGTACAGTTTGAGAAAGATTGTATCGTGGGTAAGACGATCAGTTATGATGATTTGCATGTGGATGGCTTTAAGGGCGTGTTCGTGGCAAGTGGCGCCGGTCTGCCTAACTTTATGAACATTCCGGGTGAGAACTTTGTGGGCGTGATGTCGTCCAACGAGTATTTGACCCGTGTAAACTTGATGGATGCGGCGAATCCGGAAAGTGATACGCCGGTGCTACAAGGGAAGAAGGTGGCCGTGATCGGAGGTGGCAATACAGCTATGGACTCTGTCCGTACTGCTCGCCGTCTGGGCGCTGAGCGTGCTATGATTGTCTACCGTCGTAGCGAGGAGGAGATGCCCGCTCGTTTGGAAGAGGTGAAACATGCGAAGGAAGAAGGTGTAGAGTTCTTGACGCTTCATAATCCGATTGAATATATAGGAGATGAAAGAGGTCGTGTTAAGCAGATGCGCTTGCAGAAGATGGAGCTAGGTGAGGCGGATGCCTCTGGTCGCCGTCGTCCGGTACCTATCGAGGGAGCTATCGAAACAATCGATGTGGATGAGGTGATCGTTAGCGTCGGTGTATCTCCGAATCCATTAATACCCCGCGCCTTTGGAGGTTTGGAGGTGAGCAAGAAGGGTACGATCGTAGTGGAGGAAGACAGTATGCGCTCCGCTTTAGGCGATGTGTATGCCGGTGGTGACATCGTTCGTGGTGGAGCTACCGTGATTCTGGCGATGGGAGACGGTCGTAAGGCCGCCGCCGCTATGGATGCGGACTTAAGAGGATAAGTATAATATCTATTAGTTCTATAAGGAAAGACGGGTTGTTTGGACGATCCGTCTTTTTTCTTTTATCGTGATACGGAGATTTATGTTTATTATCTATAAGACTAATTCTTGAAATAATCTCTCAAATGTCTGTTCTAGATCGTTGGAAAAACCGGGATGTGGACGCGAGGTTTGGATAGAGGCACTTCTTATGGCGGTAAGCCAACGAAAGCGCTCCGGAATATCTAGGCTGGCTATAGGACCTCCATCCTTCGCGCCGGAACATATCTTATCGAAAACGTGGAGATTCGTACACAAAGATTCCTTATCTATATCTGATGTGAACAGACGAAGTTTCTCCTCGTCTACATGATAGCGAGCCTTGATGAATTTAGGCCGTTTACAGAACATGATAAGGCCTACATTGATAAACTCCTCCCGTTCGATTTTCGGCACGATACGGATTACGGCATATTCATATAAGTGTTTGTCTTGCATGTCGAGCTTCATTTATAAACGTGTCAGAATGGGCGATTCGGTCAATTAAGAACCGGATATATACATCACGTATCTCTTGAGGCGTACCGGGACTATCGTTCCAATGCAACCAATCGTCGGGTACTAGACCTACGATCTCACGAATTTTCTCTTCCGTTAAGATACGTTTGAAATCTTTGTTTACTTCCTCCAGCAGCGTCGCTTGTGGCAATAATACATGATCCTTGATATGGATGAAAGGGCCGATCGCATGTTTTTGCCAATTTACCCATGAGAAATGGAAAAATAAGGAAGCTCCATGATCGATGAGCCAAAGTTCTTTATTCCATATCAACATATTCGTATTCCGGACCGTGCGGTCTATATTTGTCAAAAGA